>Ga0136641_1000358_pt1 | contig 19773 bp, 17 predicted proteins | sample EliLak1302023Y_FD_115312 | JGI IMG/M metagenome (GOLD analysis project Ga0136641, IMG submission 115312) | Freshwater microbial communities from Elizabeth Lake, Yosemite National Park, California, USA - 13020-23Y | ecosystem: Environmental > Aquatic > Freshwater > Lake ...
AGTGGCAGATCGAGGCGCTGCGCCGGCTGGAGATCCCCGAGGCACTGCAGAAGCGCTACGGCTACGCGCCGCTGGGTGCGGCCGACGGCCCGGTCAAGAGCGCCATCTTCGGCGGCAACAACGCCCGCCTGTACGGCGTGCCGCCCAGCCTGCGGGCCGAGGTCGAAGGCGACAAGCTCGCGGCCTACAAGACCCTGTACGAGAAGCACGGCGCCGGCCGCACCAACCTGGCCTATGGCTACGTCCGCAAGCACGGCTGAGGCCGCGCAAAGGCGCGCTCATCACACGAAGAGGGGACAACGATGAACAGCAACGACCTGGCGCGCCGATCGGTCTTGATGGGCGGCGGCCTTGCTTTGGGCGCCGGCTGGGCCGGCACGGCCCTCGCTCAACCCGCCGCGGCTACGTCTGCCGGTGACGGCCCGATCTGGAGCGCTGAATACTGGGCCACCAAGGGCACGACCCGGCTCAACCTGTGGCGCAAACGGGTGGGCGCGCCGCGCGCAGGCGACGCACCCCGCCCGGTGCTGTTCCTGGTGCACGGTTCGTCGAACAGCACGCGCTCGTCCTACGACCTCGTCGTGCCGGGCCAGGGCGAGTATTCGATGATGAATGTCTTCGCCCGCCACGGCTACGACGTCTGGACCATGGACCATGACGGCTACGGCTACTCGGGCAGTTCGGGCAACAGTTCGGACATCGCCAGCGGCGTGGAGGACCTGCGCGCCGCCCTGCCCGTGGTGCAACGCGAAACCGGGCTGGGCCGCTTCCACTTCTACGGCACCTCGTCGGGCGCCATCCGCGCCGGCGCCTATGCGCAGGAACACCCCGACCAGGTGGACCGCCTGGTGCTGTCGGCATTCACCTACAAAGGCACCGGCTCGCCCGAGATCGGCCGCCGGGCGGCGCGGGTGGACGAATTGCGGGCCAGCACGCGGCGGCTGCGCGACGCGGCCATGATCCGTTCGATCTTCACCCGCGACGGCCACGCCGCCAGCTACGACCCGGGCGTGCCCGAGGCGATTGCCGCCTTCGAACTGAAGTTCGGCGACCAGGTGCCCACCGGCACTTACTACGACATGGCGGCCAGGCTGCCGCTGGTCGACCCGAAGAAGGTGCTGTCGCCGGTGCTGATGCTGCGCGGCGAGCACGACGGCAATTCGACCAACGACGACCTGCTGGACTTCTACCGCCAGTTGCCCAACGGCGACCGCCAGTACGTCATCCTGCCCGGCATTGCCCACAGCGCCGGCTACGCCAACAACCGCCACCTGCTGTGGTACGCGACGCGCAACTTCCTGATGGCGCCGGCCTGAACGGCGAAGGGGGCGCCCGGCTTCATGCCGTGGCGGGCGGGCGCCGCGAAACCAGCCACAGGCCGGCCATCGTCAAGGCCCCGTTCAGCACCAGCAGCTCCAGGCCCAACTGCCAGCTACCGAACAGCGCGCGCTGGTTGGCGTCGATCAGCCAGCACAGCGCCGGCGCGGCCAGCGCCACGGCGGGGGCCCAGCGGTCGTTCAGCACGCGGGTGGTCAACACGCCGAAGGCAAACAAGCCCAGCAGCGGGCCGTAGGTGTAGGCGGCGATCTTCAGGATCAAGCCGATCATGCTGGGGCTGTCCACTGCGCGGAAGGTCAGCACCAGCAGCAGGAACAGCAGCGCGTAGCCGGCGTGAACGCGGCGGCGGATGCGGGCTTGCTGCGCTTCGCTCAGGTCCTGGCGCTGCGGCAAGCCCAGCAGGTCGATGCAGGTGCTGCTGGTCAGCGCCGTCAGCGCACCGTCGGCGCTGGGGAACAAGGCCGACACCAGCGCCACGACGAAGAGCACCTGCACCGCCACCGGCAAATGGCCCAGCACCACCGCCGGGAAGATGCGGTCGCCCGCGCCTTGCAGGCCCAGTGACGGCGCCACCAGGTAGAGCAGGCCGCCCAGGTAGAGAAAGGCGCTGACCACCGCCAGCAGCACCACGCCCAGCAGCAGCAGGTTCTTCTGCGCGTCGCGCAGGCGGCGCACCGACAGGCTCTTCTGCATCATTTCCTGGTCCATGCCGGTCATCGCGATGGTGATGAACAGGCCGGCGATGACTTGCTTCAGCACGAAGTCCTTGGCCTGCGGTGCGGTGCTGAACACCGTCGCCAGGCCGCGGTCCTGCATCTGCGTGAACGCTTGCAGTGGCGACAGGTCCAGGCGCTGCAGCAGGAACACGGTGCACACCACCAGCCCCAGCAACATGCCGACGGTCTGCAGCGTGTCGGTGAACACGATGGTGCGCACGCCGCCTTCCACCGTGTACAGCAGCACCATCAGCAGGATGACGGCCGTGGTCAGCCAGAAGGGCAGGCCGAAGGCCGACAGGATCATGTCCTGCAGCACGGCCACCACCAGATAGACCCGGGCCGTGGCGCCCAGCGTGCGCGAGGCGATGAAGAAGGCCGCGCCGGTGCGGTAGCTGCGCGGCCCCAGGCGGTGCGCCAGGAAACCGTAGATGGAGGTCAGGCCGAGGCGGAAATACAGCGGCAGCAGCACGAAGGCGACGACGACATAGCCCAGCGTCTGCCCCAGCACCACCTGCAGGTAAGCGAAGTGCGTCAGCCCCACCGCGCCCGGCACGCTGACGAAAGTGACACCCGACAGCGAAGTGCCGACCATGCCGAAAGCCACCAGCAACCACGGGCTGTTGCGGCTGCCGATGAAGAAGGTGGCGTTGTCGGCCTGGCGGCCCGTCCACCACGCCACGCCCAGCAGCAGGGCGAAGTAGCCCAGCACGAAACCGAGCAGGATGGGCGCGGACATGCGGCTGGCGGCGCTTCAGATCAAGAGGCCGATCAGCATGCCCAAGACGCTGAGCACCACCGAACTGGCCAGCGGCACATGCCAGTCGCGGCCGCGGAAGCGGAAGCTGAAGTCACCGGGCAGCTGGCCCAGGCCGATCTTGCGCAGCCAGCCCTGCAGGCTGTTGAAGACCAGGCAGGCGACGAGAAAGACCAGCAGCCAGCGCATGAGGGGGGGGGTTCAGCGCTTCACAGCGTGTGGCTGCGGTCGCCGCGCACGAAGCCGATGGGTTCGAAGGCGCAGGCCTTGGCGAAGCCGATGACCTTGAACAGCTCGCCCATTTCGTGCTCGGTCAGCAGTTTCTGCGTGTTGGCCGTGGTGCGGATGTCGGCACCCTGCAGCAGGTCCAGCAGCCCGCAGTTCATCAGGAAATGGGCCTGGGAGGTGTAGCCCAGCACGTCCAGCCCGGCGTCTTGCCCGGCCAGCGCCAAGCCGCTGAAATTCACATGGGCGGTGATGTCCTTTTCGCCGACGTCGGCCAGCGGGTTGTCGTCGGCCTGGTGGGCGCGGTGGCACATCAGCGTGCCGCCGTGGCGCTGCGGGTGGTAGTACTCGGCTTCCGGAAAACCGTAGTCGATGAAGAAGCCCGCCCCGCGCTGCAGATGCGCCGCCAGCGTGCGGATGAAGGCCTCGGCCTGCGGGTGGATTTCGGTGACGGCGCCGGGCGCGAAGGCGTGCTCGCCCGGCGGGCGCAGCGCAGTGGCGCGGTCGGCCCAGACGAAAGTGCCCGCCGGGGCAGCCACGCCGCGCTCGAACCAGGCTGCGCCGTCGAAATGCAGCAGTTGCACCGGCATCGCGTCGATGACTTCGTTGCCGACGACCACGCCGTGCATCGCCTCAGGCAGCGCGTCCAGCCAGCGCACCCGGCCGGCCCACGCTGCCAGCGTCAGCGCCTGCTGCTCACGCAAGGTGCCGCTGAGGTCGATGATCGAATAGCGCTGGACGCGGTCGCCCAGGGCGGCCAGCAACTGCGACGCCAGCGCGCCCGAACCGGCGCCGAACTCGAACACCTCGTGGGTCGCGCTGGCTTGCAGCGCCTGGGCCACCTGCCGCGCCAGCGCGCGGCCGAACAGCGGCGACAGTTCGGGCGCGGTGATGAAGTCGCTGCCCGGGGTGGTGGCCGTCGGCGGCAGGCTGCCGAACTGACGGCTGCCGCGCGCGTAGTAGCCCAGCCCGGGTTCGTAGAGCGCCAGCGCCATCCAGCGGTCGAAAGGCAGCCAACCGCCGTTTTCAGCGATGGCCGTGGTCAGGCGGTGGTGGAGTCGCGCCGATAAACTCTCGGCCCCGGTCGGATGCATGGTCGGGATTGTAGAAAACCGAAAATCCCAGAGGAAACTGACTTGCAGCCCAGCCCTGTCGCAGCCCCACCATGACGTCCAGCCCTGTCGTACTCGTCACCGGCGCCGCGCAGCGCATCGGACGTGACATCGCACTCGACCTGGCCGCCAAGGGCTGGCGCGTGGGCGTGCACTATCGCAGCTCGGCCCTGGAGGCCGACGCCACGGTGGCCGCCATCCGCGCCGCCGGCGGCCAAGCGCAGGCCTTCGGTGCCGACCTGGCGTTGGAGGCGCAATGCGAAGCGCTGGTGCCGGCCGTGCACCTTGCCTTCGGCCGGGTCGATGCGGTGGTCAACAACGCTTCGCTCTTCGAATACGACGATGTCGCCAGCTTCAGCATGGCCCGGATGGAAGCGCATTGGCGCGCCAACACCGCACCGGCCATCCTGCTGGCCCGTGCGCTGCACAGCCACTGCGGGCGTGAAGGTGGTGTTGTGGTCAACATCCTGGACCAGAAGCTGTGGAACCCCAACCCCGACTACCTGAGCTACACGCTGAGCAAGGCCGCCCTGGAAGCCGCCAACACGCTGCTGGCCCAGGCGCTGGCGCCGCGCCTGCGCGTGTGCGGCGTGGCGCCCGGCGTGACGCTGCTGTCGGGCGCCATGAACGGCGCAGAATTCGATGCCTCGCACCGCATGACGCCGCTGCAGCGCAGCTCCACCCCGCAAGACGTGGCACGCGCTGTGCGGTTTCTGCTGGAATCGCCGGCCATCACCGGCACCACCCTGCTGGTGGACGGTGGCCAGCATCTGCAAGCCCAGAACCGGGACGTCATGTTCCTGTCCCGCGACCCCAACCAGGCGACTTGATGCACAGTTTTCTCGACCACCCCCAACTGGCGAACTGCCGCCGCCTTTTCCTCAGCGACTACGAGGTCTGGATCAACATCGGCGTGCACGACTTCGAGAAGAAAGGCGAGCAGCGCGTCATCATCAACGTGGAACTCTACGTGCCGCTGGCGCAATCGACGCCGCAAGCCGACCAGCTCGACGAGGTGCTGGACTACGATTTCATCCGCCGCAGCGTGATGGACCGCGTGAAGCTGGGCCACATCCACCTGCAGGAAACGCTGGTCGATGACCTGCTGGCGCTGATGCTGGCCCACCCACAAGTGCGCGCCGCCCGCGTGTCCACGGCCAAGCCCGATGTCTACCCCGATTGCGCCGCGGTGGGTGTCGAGGTGTTCGGCATCAAAGCCGCTGCATGAAGGAACCCGCATGAACAGCCCCGCCGATTTCCACGCCGCGAAGAAGGCCGCCTTCGAGGCCAACAAGCTCAGCAAGCGACTGCACCGGCAGGTGGGGCAGGCCATCACCGACTTCAACATGATCGAAGAAGGCGACAAGGTGATGGTCTGCCTGTCGGGCGGCAAGGACAGCTACGCCATGCTGGACGTGCTGATGAGCCTGCGCGAACGCGCGCCCATCCGCTTCGACCTGGTGGCCGTCAACCTCGACCAGAAACAGCCCGGCTTCCCCGAGCACATCCTGCCGGCCTACCTGACAGGGCGCGGGGTGCCCTTCCACATCGAGAACCAGGACACCTACAGCATCGTCAAGAAGCTGATCCCCGAAGGACAGACGATGTGCAGCCTGTGCTCGCGGCTGCGCCGCGGCATCCTGTACCGCGTGGCCGGTGAACTGGGGGCGACCAAGATCGCCTTGGGCCACCACCGCGACGACATCGTGGTGACCCTGCTGATGAACATGTTCTTCGGCGGCCGCCTGAAGGGCATGCCGCCCAAGCTGGCCAGCGACGACGGGAAGCACATCGTGATCCGCCCGCTGGCCTATGTGGCCGAGACCGACCTGGAACGTTGGGCGGCGCACCGCCAGTTCCCGATCATCCCCTGCACCTTGTGCGGCAGCCAGGACGCACTGCAGCGCGTGCAGGTGAAGAAGATGCTGCGCGACTGGGAAAAGCAGTATCCCGGGCGCAGCGATAACATGCTGCACGCGATGGGGCATGTGGTGAAGTCGCACTTGCTCGACCGCAATCTCTACCCCTTCACGACGCTGAAAACGACGGGCGTGGCCAGCGCAGACGGCGACATCGCTTTCGACGACGAACCGTGTGCGCCACCCGTGCCGAACGTGGTGGCCCTGCACCGGCAAGACCACGGCGCCGATCAACCCGAGGACTGAACCATGCAACGCCGACTGAGCTTGTGGATGCTGACCGCGGTGACCGCGGCGACGGTGCTGGGCGGCTGCGCAGCGCTGCGCACCGTGTCCAGCGAGGTCTCGACCTTCGGCGACTGGCCGGCCGGCCGCGCGCCCGGCCGCTACGCTTTCGAACGCCTGCCTTCGCAGCAGGCGCGCGCCGCCGAAAGCGACGCGATGGAAAGCAGCGCCCGCGCCGCCCTGGCCAAGGCCGGTTTCACGCCCGCGCCGGCCGGCACCGAGCCCGACGTTTTCGTGCAGCTGGGGGCTCGCGAAAGCGGCATCGAGTTGCAGCTCTGGGACGACCCGCTGTGGTGGCGCGGCGGCTTCGGCCCGGGGCGCTACGGCCCCTGGCTGTCGCCGCGCTGGGGCTTCGGGCTGCGCTACGGCAGCCTGCGCAGCGAACGCTACGAACACCAGGTGGCGCTGCTGATCCGCGACCGCGCCAGCGGCAAGCCGCTGTTCGAAGCGCGGGCCGTCAGCGAAGGCTCTTCACCGGCGCGCGCGGACACCTACAGCGCGATGTTCGAAGCCGCGCTGACCGACTTCCCCAAGCTGGGCATCAACCCGCGCACCGTGAATGTGGTGCTGCCGCCCTGAGGCGGCTGTCCGCTGGCGGCTCACGCGCCCTGCGTGAGCTTGAACACCGCCACCGCCGGCACCAGCTGCTGCGCCTGCGCCTTCAAGCTCTCGGCCCGGCGCGCTTTCTTCCACCAGCGCAGCGTTCTGCTGCGTGGCCTGGTCCATCTGGCTCACCGCCTGGCCGGCGAGCGTGTCACCGCCCTGCGCGGCGACGCGCCCGACCCGCTGCTCGCGGCGCTGGGCCGGCGACACGGCCTTGATCGACTCCTGGCAGCAACGCGGTTACGGCGTGCTGATGCTCGACACCCGCGGCATGGCCCGGCGCGACCGCGACTTCACCCGCGCCCACTACCGCGACTTCGCCCAGGTCGAAGTGGCCGACCTGTACGCCGCAGTGCGCCAACTGGCGGCCCTGCTGCCGCAAGTCGACCCGCAGCGCATCGGCTTTTTCGGCTGGAGCTACGGCGGCTTCCTGGGTGCGCGCGGCCTTGCTGGCCCAGCCGCTGATGCTGGTGCACGGCACGGCCGACGACAACGTGCTGTTCGAACACACGCTGCGTCTGATCGAAGCGCTGCAGAACCAGGGCAAGGTCTTCGACACCCTGATCTACCCCGGCAAGGCGCACGGCATCGCCGGGCGCCAGGCCCGGCTGCACCTGTACCGCAGCATGGAAGCCTTCTTCGACCGCCATCTGCGGCCGTGAGCGTGCCCGGCGAGGCGCAAGGACCGCAGGGCCATCGCGCCCGCACGGCGCCAAGGGCACGGCGCGGCCGGTGTCTGAATTGGCTTTGAGTCGTCGGCGCAGCGGGGCCCTCGGGCCCTGAAGCCCCGGGCCCCGCTGCAACCAGGCTTCAGTCCGCCAGACGGCGGCGCACGACAGCACCCACCACGGCCACACCGGCCAGCAGCAAGGCCAGCGAGCCGGGCTCGGGCACGGCGCTGACCTGGATGGCGGTCAGCGTGGCGGTCACCGTCTGCAGGTTGGTGCCGTTGCTGTTGGCCATGTAGTAGGTGAAGGTGCTGGACGTGGTGTCCAGGTTGGTGGCCAGTTGGGCGCTGGACAGCAGGGCGACGGCGTCGCTGGCGGTCCACTTGGCGATGCCTTCCAGGTCCACCGTGAAGGTGCTGTTCACGTCGCCGCCGACCGCCACTGGCGACAGCTGCGCGGTGTACAGCGCGGTGTACTTGTCCGGCGACATGTCGGCCTGCGAGGCAAAGCCGGCGCCCACCGTTTGACCGCCGATGGTGAACATCGTGTAGGCGGACAAGGCGGTGTCATAGATGAACTCGCCGCTGATGGGGCTGTTCACGACGGCCGTGGTGCCGATCTGCGACTGCACGACGCCGCTGAAGGTGACGTCGATGACGTCGGCCTGAGCGGAGGCGGCGGTGCCCAGGGCAGCCACGGCCAATGCGATTGCGGAGAAGGTTTTCATGCTGATTTCCATGGAGAGTTGAACATTCGGAGGACGGGGCGCCGCAGCGCCCCGCTTCTTGCGGTGAATCGAAAGGACGGGCGCTGAAGGCTTACTTCAGGCTCACGACCTTGGCCTTGGCCGGGACCTCGACCTTGCTGGCATCCTTCACCTTGAAGGGCTTGTTGCTGTTCAGGCCCTTCCACAGGATCTGGTTGAACTTGAACGGGTCGACCTCGTCGGCCTCGCTGAAGTCCATGCCGGCGGTGGCCTTGTCCCAGTAGGCCGCGCTGTGCTTGGGCTTGAGGAAAGGACCGGCTGCGTAGCGCACCGCTTCACCCTGGGGCAGCGCCAAATTGGCCATGATCGACGGGACCAGGTAGGTCGAAGCCGTGGCGGTGTAGCTCCAGGTGCCCGACGCGCTGATGTCGAACACATCGGCCATCGGCCGCTGGAAGGCGGTGTTCAGGTTGATGTGCTGCGTGCCCAGCAGGTCTTCGATGGTGCGCAGGGCGCTGACCTGGTTGTAAGGCGTGCTGACCACAGCGCCCTTCTTCACGTAGGGGCCGACGACGAAGGCCGGCGCACGGTGCGAGTCGACGTGGTCGGGGCCGTCCTGCACGTCGTCCTCGGTCACGATGATGATCGTGTCCTTGGCGTACTTGCTGTTCGACACCGCCTCGATGATTTTGCCGGTGGCGTAGTCGCAATCGGCCTGCTGCGTCTCGGGCGTGTTCACGCCGCCCAGGGCGGTGCCGAAGCTGCCCATGTGGTCGTGGCTGATGCGCAGCGTGGTCAGGCTGGGCATGTTGTCGTTGGCGACCTGCAGGTCGAACTCACGCTTCCACTCGCGGTAGCGCCACATGTCAGGGTAGTTCTGATCGTAGCCGCGGAAGTACACGTCGGTGAAAGGCGCCAACACGGGGTCCAACGGCGCGACCTGGATGATGCCGGCCGTGTACGGGTCGGACACCGGCGCGGCGATGGTGCCGATGCTGCCGATGTTGTTGACCAGGAAGCCGTAGTTGCGCACCGTCAGGCCGGCATTCAGCACGGCGTTGAAGATGTAACCCTTCTGGATGCCGAAAGGCGCATCGGCCGACGCGTGGTTGCCCGTGCCGGGCAGCATGTTGACGGTGCCGCCAACAGCCGTGGCCGTGGCCGCGGTGTAGTTGGTCGTCCCCGCCACGCCAGCGGCTGCATCGCGCTGCGCCACGGTGGGGTAGTTCACCGGCACGTTGCGGTTGGAGCCTTCCGAGTCATAGGACACGCCACGCGTCACGGCCGCGTAGTTCAGCTGCTGGTTGATGGTGTTGGTGTTGGTGGTGCGACCTTGCATCGCCCACGACCAGCCGTCCATGCTGCCGTCGCCCGGGTCCATGAAGTTGTCCAGCGTGACGAAGTTGCGCGCCAGCGCGTGGTAATTCGGCGTGACGCGCTTGCCGAACTGCGTCAGCTTGGGGTCGCCATTGGAACCGTTGCCCAGGTCACCCAGCACCTGGTCGAAGGTGCGGTTTTCCTTGACGATGTAGATCACGTGCTTGATCTTGCTCTTCATGAAGTTCATCACCGCCACGTCGCTGGCCAGGGCCGGCACGTAGTTGTTGTTGGCAATGACTTGCGCGGTCAGGGCCGGCAGGGCCGCGGCGGTGGGCACCGGGGCGGTCAGCAGCGTGGCCTTCTCGAGCTGGAACTGGTACTGGTTGGTGGCGCGCGATGCCAGGTTAGCCGCCGCGTTGCCACCCGGGTAGGCGATGCTGGTCAGGCTGCCGGTGCTGCTGGCCAGGTGGCCGGGGTTGGGGCCAGTGGCGCTCTTGCCGTTCACGATGAACATGCGGCTGCCGTCGGCGCTGAAGGTGATGTCGTGCGGCTCGTAGGCAGTGGGGATGAGGCCGGTGACGGTGTAGGCGCCAGCGCCCGTCAGCGGGATCACGGCGATGCTGTTCGAACCGGCATTCACGGCGTACAGCGTGTTGCCGTCGCGCGAGACCGTCACGGCGAAGGTGGCCGCGCCGGTGTGGTTGGTGCCGCCGAAGATGGCAGCCGGACCGCGGGCGTCGATCTTGTTGGTGACGGTGTTGCTGGCGGTGTCGATGACGGCGACCTGGTCGGCGTTGTCTTGCGCAACGAACAGGGTGGTCTGCGCCGCGTTGAAGGTCATGCCCTGGCCGTTGCCGTCCAGCGGGATGCGCTTGGTCACGTTGGCCGCAGTGGCCGTAAAGTTCACGACGACGACTTCACGGTCGCGGGCGGACGAGACGTAGGCCGTGTTGTTGCCCTTGATCACCACCGCGAAGGGGAAGGTGCCGCCGACACCGCCGGCCACGCCTTCGTTGTTGGCGTGATAGGGGCGCAGGTCCTGCTCGTACAGCTTGGTGTTCGTCGCGGTGTCGATGACCGTGATCGAGTCGTTGTAGTTGTTGGCCACGACCAGCTTGCTGCCGTCGGCCGACAGGGCAACACCGCCCGCGTTGGGACGAACACTGACGCCCAGACCGACGGTGCCTGTGGCGCCGTGGCCCAGGGCGATCTTGGCGGCCTGCGCCCAGACGCCGGTGGTGGTGTTGCGGGTGTAGGCATAGACGGCGTCGTCGGCGCCGCCGCCGGCGTACAGCGTGTTGTTGTTTTTGAAGGCCAGGCTGACATAGGCGTTGGTCTGCAACAGCACCTGGGCCAGTACCGGCGAACCGCTGCTCACGTCGTACAGGAAGATGAACTGCTTGGAATTGGCGGTGTCCACCGAGCCGGTCGGCAGGTACAGCGAATTCTGGCCGGCGGTGATGACCGCCAAGGTCTTGCCATCAGGGCTGAGCTGCGAGCGCACGGCTTCGCCGGCCACGAAGCCGGGGTAGGCAGCCAGGCCCGGGCTCAGCAGTTGCGACACCGCGCCGGGGATGACCGAAGGCGTCACGAATTGGCCGGTGGCCAGCGGCGCGTTGGCCGCAGCCAGCGTGTAGGCATGCAGCGACAGCAGGACCGCTGACGTGATAACGCTGCGCTTGAGCGCATCGTTGGAGGTCTTCAATTTCATGGGTGTTCCTTGTGATGACGGTTGTGGTGGTGGAAGCGACGAGGGCTCTTGCTGGCAGCCAGCCTGCTGACAGCTTCCCCGTGGGGCTCACCACACCACCGACTTTGGCAGTTGTGCGTGTCAACCCGGCCGTTACAGCACTGGAGCGAACGGCTCACGGCCTTAACGCCGTCTTAACGCGACGCCAAGGCACGGGCGCGGCTGTCGGGCTGCGGTCCCCAGGTCAAGATGAAGCGGCTGCCGGGGCCGGAAGCGTCGTCCAGCGTCACGTGCCAACCCAGGTGCAGGGCCACGCGGCGCACGATGGCCAGCCCCAAGCCCGATCCGCCGGCATGGCCCAGGTCGGCGCGGACGAAACGTTCGAAGACTTGCTGGCGCATGCCCGCTGGTATGCCGACGCCGGTGTCTTGAACCACCAGGCGGTCGTGCTCCAGCAGCACCGTGACCGACCCCTGCTCGGTGTAATGACAGGCATTGCTGATGAGATTGCCAATGGCGGTGCCGACCAGTTCGGCGGGTGCATGCAGCTGCACCTCGTCGGCCAACTCGAAGTTCAGTGACACATCCTTGCCATGGAGCAGGGCCTGGCAGCGTTCGATCTCGAGCCGGATGATGGGCGCCAGCGCGATGCGCGGTGCCTCGATGGCCTCAGGCTGGCGCGACAGCAACAGCATGGCCGTGACCCGCGCTGTGGTCTCGGCGGCCGTGCGCCGGATGCGCTCGGCCAGGATGGCCACTTCGGGGTGGTCGCCAGTGCGGCTTTGCAGGATCTCGGCGGCACCGAGGATGACCGTCAGCGGTGTGCGCAGCTCGTGGCTCACGTCGGCGACGAAGCATTGCTCGCGCAACAGCAGCCGCTGCAGGTCTTGCGTGCGCGATGCAAAGGCCCGGGCCAGCACGCCGAGTTCATCGGCCGATTGCAGCAAAGGGAAATCAGCGGGCAGCAGATCTCTTTCGACGGCCAGGGCCAGCGCCGTCACCGGTGCGATGACCTGGCTGGCCGTTGATCGGCCAAATGCAAAGGCCAGCCCCAGGCAAGCCACGACAGCGGCACCGAGCAAGACATACAACTCCTGCTTGATGGCTTCGAAGTCGTCGTCCGCGTCGACCAGAACGAAGGAATTGCGGCCGTCGTGGCGCACCAGGACATTGACCGAGGTGCCGTCCATGAGCAGTTCATGCCTGCCCGCCGCCAGGCCGCGCAATGAAGGCGGCAGGGCGTCGCCTCGATACAGGGCCACGTCGGGCGGCAGGTCCAGGCTCTTTCCAGCCAACAGCCTGGGTGCAAGCTGGTCGGCCGTCCGCGCCAGCCGCTGGTCGATGAGCTTTTCTTCAACCCGGTCGATGGCGTGCCAGGCCGTCGCGGCGAAGGCGCTGCAGACGATGCAGGTCAGCAGCACATAGGCCGAAATCATGCGCCGACGCAAGGACCAGGATTCAAGCATCGGGCTGCACCAGCCGGTAACCCAGCCCTGGCACGGTCTGCAACATCGGCGACGCAAAGGGCTTGTCGAGAACCCCGCGCAAGGCGTGGATGTGGGTGCGCAAGGCGTCACTGTCCGGCGGGGCGCTGCCCCAGACTTCGCGCACCAGGCTTTCGCGCAGCACGAGGTTGGGCGCCTTGCGCAACAAGATGGCCAACAGCTTGTAGCCGGTCGGTGTAAAGCGCAGCTCGACGCCCGCGCGCGTGGCGCGCCAGACCGACAGGTCCAGGCTGGCATCGGCAAACCGGACGATGGACGCCTGCGGAAGACCCGCAGCGCGCCGGACCAGGGCTTTCAAACGCGCATCCAGTTCAACCATCGAAAAAGGCTTGACCAGGTAGTCATCGGCACCGGTTTCGAAGCCGATCACCTTGTCTTGCAAGGTGTCCCTGGCCGTGAGCATCAGAATGGGCGCAGCGCGCGCCATGTCGTTGCGCAGGCGCCGGCACACCTCCAGGCCATCCAGTCCGGGCAGTCCCAGATCCAGCACGATGGCATCGAACTCTTCATCGCAGGCCATGGTCAGGCCGGTCCATCCGTTGCGCGCCGAATGGACCACGTAATTCAGCGGTGTCAGGAACATCGACAGGTTGGCGACGATGTCCGGGTTGTCTTCGATGATGAGGATCTTCAAGGCGGTGATCTGCGGCTCGTCTGTGGGGTGACATCCGATCGGCACATCGGTGGGTCACTGTGGGTTCACGCCCCAGCCCTAGATTCGCGGCACCGCGGGCCTTCACGTTTTCTTAACCGCAAGCTGCGGCTCCAAACGGCGGTGGCACCCCGGTGTTTACCGCCATTCGATGACAGATCGATCTGTCAAGAAACCCGTTCGGCTCACGCCCCATCCTTCCCGACAAACCCATGCCCTCATACCGATACAAGAGTCGCTTGCAGCGCTGCCCTGGCCTTTCCAAATTGCCCCTCGCCGTGGCCCTGGCGGTGGCCCATGCCGTTGCGGCCGCAGAAGACGCTGCGCCGCTGGACGCCGTCACCGTGACCGGCCAAAAACAGGTGCGCAAGCTGAATTTGAACAAAGTCGAATTGGACGCCAGCAGCCCTCGTTCGACACTGACGGCCTCGGCCATCGAGCAAATTGCAACGCCATTTGCCGACTATGGAACGCTGGCCAATCTGATGCCCAGTTTCGTCAGCAGTGCACCGAACGGACAGGGTTTCGATGCCGCCAAGAACCAGAGCTTGCGCGGGTTTCCAGACGGCCAATTCAACGTCACGCTCGACGGCATTCCTTTCGCCGACCCGGATGGCTTCGCCCACCATACGACTTCGGTCTTCCCTGCTTCTTCCATCGGCCGCATGGTCATGGACCGCAGCCCCGGCAGCGCCATCGACCTGGGTTACTCGACGATCGGCGGCTCGATCAACCTCTTCACGGCCGATGCGCCGGCCCAGGCTGGCGCCCGGCTTTATGGCTCGTACGGCTCTTACGCGACCACGCTGGCCGGTGTCCGCCTGAACACCGCGCCACCCAGGGAAAGCGGACAGACCGGGCTGATGATCAACATGCAGCACCTGCAGTCCGACGGTGCGATGACGAACGCAGGGGGCCGCCGCGACGATGTGCTGCTGAAGTCCGAGACGCTGATCGGCTCGGCCCAATTGACAGCCCTGTACGCCTATGACCGTTACCACTTCAACAACCCACCCAGCGTCACGACCGAGCAGATTGCGAAATTCGGTGCCAATTTCGGCTTCACCGACCAGCCGGGTCTGCCGACCTACTCGGGCTACGGCGCCACCGACCGCAGCGCCGACTTCGGCTACCTGCGCTTGCAGCTGCCGCTGGGCACAGGCTGGAAGCTGACGGAAACGCTTTACAGCTATGCCTACGACAACCGCGGCCTGGGCCTGAAAGGCGATGCCTCGTCGGCGACGGCCAGCAACATCGGCAGCGGTTACACGGTGCCGGCCACCGACATCGGCGGCCGCGTGAGCAGCACCAGCTACCGGGTCACGGGCAATACGCTGCAACTCGAACACGGTGACCGGCTCGGCACCTTCCGGGGCGGCTTGTGGCTGGACCGTTCGCACCAGAAGAGCGACCGCCAGGCGCTGGACCTGACGACCGGCATGCCCTACAACGCCAACAAGAACGCCAATTCGCCCTACCAATTCGATTGGAAAGGCGAATTGGAAACGGTGCAGCCCTACGCCGAATACGAATGGCGTGTCGACCCGCAATGGACCGTCAAGCCGGGGCTGCGTTACCAGAGCGTCAAGCGCACCTTCGAAGCCACCGTGGTGCCGACTTCGCAACCCGGCACCAACGGCAGCATCCAGCGCAAGGTGAACAGCACCTTGCCCAGCCTGAGCACCCATTACGCGCTGATGCCGGACACCAGCGTCTATGCGCAGTGGTCCAACGGCGCGCTGGTGCCCAACCAGAGCTTTTTCTACACCGCGAGCCCCGCTGCCGGCAACCAGGTCAAGCCGCAGACCTCGCGGGCCCTGCAGACCGGCCTGCGGCATGCAGGCGCAGGCTGGGGCGCTTCGGTGGATGCCTACCTGATCGATTTCAAGGACTACATTTCCGCGTCGACCGACCCCGTCACCAAGATCACGGCCTACCTCAATGGCGGCAAGGTCCGCTACAAGGGGCTGGAATTCGAAGGCAACGCCGAATTGGGTCTGGGGTTTTCTGCGGTCGGCAACGCCAGCGTGCTGAGCGCGAAATTCCAGCAAAGCGGCATGACCAACGCGGCGCAATTGGCCGGCGACGACATTCCGCTGGTGCCGAAGTACACCGGCCTGCTCGGCCTGGTCTATCAACAGGCGCAGTGGAACGGCAGCCTGCTGACGAAGTTCATCGGCTTGCAGAACCAAGGCCGCAATGGCAGTTCCGACGGCCCCAATTTCCAGGTTGCGGCTTATTCGTACACGAATCTCTCGCTCGGCCGCGGCCTGGACGATCTGCTGGGCCTGGGCCATGCGCGGCTCAGCTTCCAGGTGAACAATCTCGAAGGCCGGCACCCCGTCACGGACACCGCCGGACCGTCGGTCGCCGGTCCGCTGAACGTCAACGTGCTGGCTGGCCGCAATTACACGCTGTCGCTCAGCGTGGAGCTGTGATACCCGCGTGGCGCAACGGGCTGGCATCGGCCGCATCGGCCGTGTCGCTCACTTTGGCCCTGGGCACTGCGGCTTGCGCTGCGCCCGGCATTGCGGTGGTGGCCAAAGTCGAGATCGGCGGTGTCGGGCGTTGGGATTACCTGCATGTCGACGCCGAGCGCCACCGCTTGTACCTGGCGCATGGCTCGCAGACCGAGGTGTTCGACACCCGGTCCAACCAGCGCGTCGGCACCGTGCCCGACACGCCAGGGGTGCGGGCCATAGCGACGGCACCCGAGCTGGGCCTGGGCTACACCAGCAACGGGCAGGCCGACACGGTCACCGTGTTCGACCTGGTCACGCTGGCCACCAGGGGCACCATCGCGGTCGGCCAGGGCCCGGACTTCCTGGTCTACGACAGCGCCCACCAGCGCCTGCTGGTCTTCAACGGGCGTTCGCAGGATGTCTCCGTGATCGACGCCAAGGCCGGCACGGTCCTGCGCACCGAGCCCATCGGCGGTGAGCCGGAAACGGCCGTGCTGGCTGGCAACGGCCTGGTCTACCTCAACATCGAGAACACCAACGAACTGGTGGTCTTCGACCCGGTCGACATGGTCGTGAAGCGGCGCCATTCGCTGCTGCCCTGCAAGCGCCCCACGGCATTGGCCATCGACGGTGCCGCCCGGCTGTACGCGGCCTGCCGCAACGGCCTGCTGGTGGTGAGCACCGCGGACGGCCAGGTGGTGGGCAATGCCAAGATCGGCCGCGGTTCCGATGGCGTGGCGCTGCTCGACGGGCTGGCCTACAGCGCCGACGGTGCCGATGGCACCTTGAGCATCGTCAGCCGCCAGGCCAACGGACTGTGGGCCACGGTCGCCGTCGTGCCCACAGCCCTCGGCTCGCGCACCTTGGCGGTGGATCCGGTCGGCAAGCGCCTCTACCTGCCGGCCGCGACCTTCAAGACCGCAGCTGGCGAATCCCGGCCGCAGCCGGTGGCCGGGACCTTGTCCCTGTGGGTGCTGGAACCCCGCTGAATGCTTGCGAAGGGGCGATGTCCGCGGCCCAGGGCAGCGGATGGCCTGAATGTCCTCTGCCCGGGATGCGCAGACCGGCTGCAGCGACCGACCCTGAAGCACCACGGCGTGAGCACGAACGCACCGACCCTGGCAGCCGACGGCAACGGCAGCCCCTGGAGCCCGATCTCGGCACCACCTGATACAAGGTGCCCACCGAGCGCACCTTCGACAAGCTGCTGCCGAGCCTGAACCTGTGCATGGAAGTGATGCCGCAGGTGATCGGCCGCTTCGGCGCCAGCCAGACCATCGGCCGGGTGGACCCGACCGACCACACGACCAAGACCTGTTTCATCCACACCCGTTCGCAGCAGAAAGCCAAGATCCGCGGCATTGAACTGGCCTGCGAACGGCCCATCTCGAGCGGCTTCGGCGTGCAGGCCAACGCCAGCCTGTTGGCGCAGGTCACTCCCGCGCCATCAACTGACGCAGATCGGTCTCCCAATCCTTCAGCGTCTCGCGCGCCTGCTTGCGCTGCGCGGGCGTGGTGGCGTTGTGGATCTGCGCCGCGAGGGCGCAGTTGTAGTCGGCCAACTTGAGCTGGTAGGCGCGGTAGGTCGGGTCGGGCGAGCGTTCCAGGCGCGCCACCAGGGTGCGCAGGGCGGCCAGTTGCTGGTCGCGGTCGGCCTTGTCGGCGGCCAGGCGGCGCAGGGTCTGCACGGTGTCGCGCTGGCGGCGCTGGCGTTCCTGCCACCACAGTTCGGGGTTGAAAGGTGAAGCCGCCACACCGGCGTTGATGACCCGACGCTGCGGCTCGTCCAGGCGGCCGTAAAGGCGCTCAGCCCGCTCCAGCGCGCGCTTCACGGCCTGCTTGTGGCGCACGGCCAGGTCGGGCTGCAGGAAGTCGTCGCGCATCTCGGCCAGCACCTTGACGTAGCGCTGTTCCAGGTGCTTGAACTGCGGCTCACCCAGGCTGGGCAACACGTCGGCTGCGCCGCTCAAGGTGCGTTCGAGCGTCGGTTCCAGCAGGTCCCGGACCTGATCCTGCCAGCGGCAGGCCAGCGCGGCGGTGGTGGCCTCGGTGACCTGGGTCTGGGCGGCGGCCAGCAAGGGCAGGTACAGCCCGATCTGGGTGCTGCGGTGCCAATCGAAGAGCCTGTCCAGGCCTTGCTTGACGGCCGGCGTCTGCTCGCGGTTGAAGTCGAAGTAGCCGTCGACCCACCACCAGGCCAGTTGCGCGCCATTGTTGTAGGCCAGCGGTACGTTGCTGCAGCCGCCCAGCCAGGCCAGCAGCATGCCGATAATCCAGCTTTTCCAATGAGACGGTCGCATGGCACTCAACGTCGTGATCATGGCTGCGGGCAAAGGCACCCGCATGAAGTCGGCATTGCCCAAGGTGCTGCACCGCTTGGCAGGCACCAGCCTATTGCAGCATGTTCTGAACGCCAGCGCCGGGCTGGCTGCGGCGCGCACCGTGGTCGTCACCGGCCACGGCGCCGAAGCCGTTGAGGCGGCGCTGGCAAGCAGCGGCGCGCAGGTCGTGCGCCAGATGCCGCAGCGCGGCACCGGCCACGCGGTGCAGCAGGCCGTGCCGGCGCTGCTGGACGCCAACGGCATCACGCTGATCCTGAACGGCGACGTGCCCCTCATCCGCAGCGCCACCGCGCAGGCGCTGGTGCAGGCCTGCGCGGGCGAGAAGCTGGCGCTGCTGACCATCGAACTGGCCGACGCCACCGGCTACGGGCGCATCGTTCGCGACGGCGACGCCGTGCAGGCCATCGTGGAGCACAAGGACGCCAGCCCCGAGCAGCGCCGCATCCGCGAGGTCTACACCGGCATCATGGCCGCGCCCACCGCTGCCTTGAAGCGCTGGGTGATGGCGCTGACCAACGACAACGCACAGCAGGAGTTCTACCTGACCGACATCGTGGCCATGGCTGTCGCCGACGGCGTGGCGGTGGTGGCGGCCGCAGCGGCCAGCGAGACCGAAGTGCTGGGCGTCAACAGCCCCGTGCAACTGGCCGACCTCGAACGCCGTTTTCAGGCGCTGCAGGCCGCAGCGCTGATGGAAGCCGGCGTGCGCCTGGCCGACCCGGCGCGGCTGGACGTGCGCGGCACGCTGGTCTGCGGCAGCGATGTCGAGATCGATGTCAATTGCATCTTCGAAGGCCAGGTGGCGTTGGGCGATGGCGTGCACATCGGCGCGAACTGCGTGATCCGCGATGCGCAGATTGCGGCCGGTGCGGTGATCCACCCGTTCAGCCACATCGAGGGTGCCAGCGTGGGTGCGGGCGCCCTGATCGGCCCCTACGCCCGGCTGCGCCCTGGCGCGGTGCTGGGTGAAGGCGTGCACATCGGCAACTTCGTCGAAGTCAAGAACAGCACCCTGGCCAAGGGCGCCAAAGCCAACCATCTGGCCTACCTGGGCGACGCCACGGTGGGCGAGCGCGTGAACTTCGGTGCCGGCAGCATCACGGCCAATTACGACGGGGCCCACAAGCACCGCACGACCATCGGCAACGACGTGCACGTGGGCAGCAACTGCGTGCTGATCGCGCCCATCCGGCTGGGCGACGGCGCCACCATCGGCGGCGGCAGCACGCTGGCCAAGGACGCACCCGCCGGGCAGTTGACGGTGGCGCGGCCCAAGGCGGTCAGCCTGGCGGGCTGGCAGCGGCCGAAGAAATAAAGGCCGCAGCCGCGCCAGGAACGGGGTCAGGCGCGGGTGTCCGCGTCCTGCACCACGCTGGCGGCCAGGCACAGGTCGTCCCAGGCCTTGGCCTTTTCCTCCGGGCTGCGCAGCAGATAGGCCGGGTGGTAGGTCACGACCAGCGGCACGCCCTGGTA
>Ga0136641_1000359_pt1 | contig 19772 bp, 32 predicted proteins | sample EliLak1302023Y_FD_115312 | JGI IMG/M metagenome (GOLD analysis project Ga0136641, IMG submission 115312) | Freshwater microbial communities from Elizabeth Lake, Yosemite National Park, California, USA - 13020-23Y | ecosystem: Environmental > Aquatic > Freshwater > Lake ...
AGCAGTTAAGGTTAAGGCAACTTCAATGTTGGCTTAACACAGTTTTAATTTAAATGAATAAAGGTTAAAATAAAAGGGTCTGTTTGTGAAAAACGGAGTCTAAATTTTATTTGGAATCGCAAACATGGCCACGACAACCCCGCAGTACACCGCATCGTATGCGCTAACGTACGATAATCTTATTGCCACGGTGCAACAGTACCTTGAGCGCAGCGATGCCGCGGTTGTCAACCAGATCCCTACGTTTATCTCGTTAGCTGAATTTGAAATTGCTCAGCAAATTAAAACCCTCGGGCAGATTGAAGTTGCGCAGGGCAATATGCAAATCGGTAACCCCGTTATCCCCAAGCCCGCTCGTTGGCGTAAAAGCGTTTCTATGTCTGTCGTAAGCTCCACAGGCAAACGCAATCCGGTGTTTTTGCGTAAATACGAATATTTGACAAACTACAACGCTCAAAGTGCTACGGGTTTACCCTTGTATTACGGCGACTATGATTATGACAACTGGTTCGTGTCACCGATTCCTAACGCGGCTTATCAGTTTGAGGTGTTGATTTACCAACGCCTGCAACCCCTGTCCTCAACGAACCAAACGAATTGGTTAACCAACAACGCGCCGAACGCGATGCTGTTTGGGACTCTTCTGCAGGCCGTGATTTATCTTAAAGATGACGCTCGGCAGATCTTTCAACAAAAATACGACCTCGCCATGCAGGCGCTCAAGGCTGAGGATGTCGCTCGCGTGGGCGACCGTTCCGCTGTAGCGATAGACTCCTAGAGGTAATTATGACAACCTACGTTAACCCGCTAACCGGCCAGACCATTAGCCCGAGCCAGATCGGCTACGAGGCGCTGACCCTCTCCACCAACACAGCGCTCAGCTGGCCTATTAACAGCCTGTACACAACCACGACGCCTATGGTGGCGGCCATTATTCAGGTAACAGCAACGACCACTAGCCTTCAACTCCAGATGCCCTCTGCGCTCCAAGTCAGCACCGGGCAAAGTGTGCTAGTTCAGAACATCGGCTCAAACACTTTCACGGTCACAGACATCTCGGGCAACACAATTGTCTCAATTGCCTCGGGCATTGCTCAGTACATCTTTTTAACGGATAACACCACAAACAATGGCACTTGGTCTACTGTTACTTTTGGGGCTGGAACTTCCTCCGCCAATGCTGCGGCGCTTGCAGGATATGGTTTAAAAGCAATTAACACGACGCTTAACCAGCAATATGCTGAAAGCGCATTGTTTTCAAGTGTTGTTTTGAATGATACCTACCGTGCTCAGTTCTTGGTCTGGTCGTCTGGTGTTGGCACAATTACCCTACCCTCGGCCTCAACGGTGGGCAACGGCTGGTTTGTAATTATCCGCAACGGCGGCTCCGGCATCGTCACCCTTACCCCCGTAGGCACGGACACCATAGACACCAATGTCAACCAGCAACTTCAACTGACCGAGTCCTTGGTGATTGTGTCAAATGGCACGAACGGCTGGAATACTTTTGCCTACGGTAGGAGTAATGTTTTTGCCTACACACAACTAGCCAAAACCGTCGCCACCGGCACATATACTCTCACCGCGGTCGAGTACGCCAACGTCGTGCAGGAGTATTTTGGCGCGCTCACCGGCAACGTCATTATTGTGCTGCCCTCAACGGTACAGATTTATTACTTGAACAACCAAACTACTGGCGCTTATTCACTTACGTTTAAAACCTCATCAAGCGGCGCTGCTACGGTCACCGTACCTCAATTACAAACGCTCACAGTGGTTTGTGACGGCACAAACGTCTACAACTCTAGCTCAGCTTCAGGCGGTTCAATTACGTCGCTGACCGTGGGTACAGGCGCTGCGGCAACCCCCTCAATTAACTTTGCCGGCAATACCAACACAGGTATTTATCAGCCGGCAACCAATCAAATAGGTATGGCCTTGAATGGCTCTAACGCTTTGACGTTGACTACGGCTGGATTATTTGTCCCTGCGGGCATTAGTGGAGGCACTTTTTAAATGAGTTCAAAGGTCATCTCACTTAAGATACCCGCGGGTATTCAGCGGGATGGGACGCTGTTTGATGCCCCTGTCTACGTGGATAGCCTGTGGTGCCGTTTTCAGCGTGGTCGCCCGCGTAAGATTGGCGGCTATAAGGGTATCTTTCAAAATGCTACCAACATTAGTCGGGGCATGGTTATGAGCTCTCAGGCGGGTTTAAATTACGTCTACTCAGGTTATAACAACGGTCTAGAGTATTGGGTCACGGACGACGATGACGGCGTGGGTTCAGGACCGAACTCAATTGCAATGAGCGGATTTACCGCCATCAACACCAACCGCTGGCAGTTTGACATCGGCTACGACTCCTACGGAGGCGGGGCAAATGTTCTAGTAGCCCATCCGGGGCAAAACTTAGCCCACATCGACAGCGTTGTAAACACGCCGGTGCTTTCAGGCACGTTCCCAGGCGGTGCGCTATCGCCTGTAGGTCAATTTACCGCCGCTGTGGCGCTAGTAAACGGCTCGCCTAACGGTGTAATTACCGGTTTAAATGCCTTGGTTTACCCTGGACAACTCGTGACTGGTACCGGCGTTACGGCAGGCACAAAAGTGGTGAGCGCGATCGTTTCGGGTAGCAACACGAATATTTTGCTGTCCACTAATTTCACAGGCACCACGGGAACTATAACTTTAACCTTTGATAACCAAATTAACGTGAGCGGCGGGTGTTGCATCATCTACCCTTATCTGTTCGTATACGGCAACAACGGACTGATACAAAACAGCAGCGCCGGTAATTTTCAAAATTGGGTAGCCCCTGACGCGAACGCCACTAACGTCGCCACAGGCAAGATCGTAAAAGGCTTGCCAGTGCGCGGTGGTACGACCAGCCCCTCGGGTTTATTTTGGTCATTAGACAGCCTAATTCGGGTAAGTTTTGTGCCGCAAACCGTAGGTACAAGCACGACCTACTGGCGTTATGACCTGATCAGCTGCCAGTCCTCACTACTTTCTTCTTCTTGCATCATCGAGTATGACGGTATTTATTACTGGATCGGCACCGATCGTTTTTTAAGCTACAACGGAGTCGTGCAAGAGATAAAGAACGACATGAACATGAACTACTTTTTTGACAACTTAAATTACACACAACGTCAAAAAGTATGGGCGTCCAAGGTGCCTCGCTGGGGCGAGATTTGGTGGTTCTACCCCAAGGGGGATGCCACCGAATGTACAGACGCGATCATCTACAACGTGCGTGATAAGGTCTGGTACGACGCGGGTGAGGCACTTGGCGCTCGACGCTCGGCGGGTGTGTTTACGGAGGTGTTCCGTCGTCCTATTTGGGCAGGCACCGAGGTCAATAGCTCGGGCAAGTACACGCTCTGGCAACACGAGACGGGTACTAACCTAGTAAACCTGACGCAACAAGACGCCATACAGAGCTACTTTGAGACGAATAATATCGGCTGGGTTACAGGGGGTCCTGGGCAGTTTACGCAGAACATACAGGGTAACAATAACTACATTCGCCTTGAGCGGGTGGAGCCTGACTTTGTGCAGTCAGGAGACATGAACCTGTACGTAACTGGCAAGGGGTACGCAAATGATGATGACGTAGTCACCGGACCATTTACGTTTAGCCCAACCACGCTTAAACTTGACTTGCGCGAGCAACGTCGCGAGATGCGCCTGCGCTTTGAGAGTAATGTTGTGAACGGTAACTTTGAAACAGGCAACGTGTTGTTGTCCTGCGAAGTGGGTGATATGCGCTCAACAGGAAATCCATAATGGTCACTTACGACCCCCGCAACATGGAGTGGGCGGATTGGTGCCCGCTGATGGCGGAGCTGTTCGCTGCCCAACAGCTCGGCACGGTAGACGAGATAGATTGGAAGACCTGGGCAGACGGTATGGCGAGCATCGGGTATTTTAATAATTCTGGGGTTCCGGACACTAGGAACTTTGATAGTTGGCAGGATTGGGCGCAACAGCTCGTCGGCATAATGAGCATCGAGGCAAGACCATGAGCGATTACACAGGCGGTGAGGGCGGCTACACCCCATTAATGGGTGCATCAAACACACCCTATGACATAAGCAACACCACCCGTCATGAGGTACCAAACTACGAAGGCACGCCAACTCAGTTTTATGACGACTCAGGTTTAAAAGCAATTTTAACCCGCAAGGGAATCATGGACGTTAACTCGTTCAACCCTATTGTAAAAGAAGGCGAGAAGATTACGGTCGATACGCCTCGTCAGGCCACAAACGGCGATGGGCAGTTATTATTTCTTGATAGCAGCGGTGAGCAAACAACTCGCCCGACGGGTGTGCCTGTTGTTGGCGGTACGATTGGTGACGCCGCCTATATGAAAGCACCAGTTCATGGCGGCGGTGTACTGGGGGATATTGGTTATGACTTGCGATCAACAGCTAAAGACCCTCTATTTCATAAATTCTTGCTTACCGCTGCTGCAATTGGCACGGGTGGATTAGCTGCCAATGCGGCCTTTGGTGCAGGCGCTGCGGGTGCAGGAGGCGCTTTAGGTGCAACCCCCGTAGCGGAGGCCTTTCCTGTGTTGGGGGGTGGTGCTTTAGGTGGTACTGAGCTGGGTGCGGCTGGATTAGGTTTAACTGATGCCGAGGCCACTGCGCTGATGGGGGAATATGCGCCCGGTGCGCTCGGCGGCTATGGTACTGCAGGTGCGACAGGATTAACTCTTGCTGATGCATTGAAGTACGCCAAAATGGGATTGTCTGGTGCGGGTATTTTGGGCGGTTTATTGGGTGGTGGATCGGGTGGTGGATCTCCCGGTGCTGGTGGTGGATCGGGTGGTGGATCGGGTGGTGGGGCAGGTAGCACTATAGCCTATAACCCAAACGGTCCTTGGAACGCCCCCATTACTCCGGGAACATTTACCACGGGGTTACATCAACAAACCCCCGTGACCGCAGGTGCTGAGAACTTAAAGATGCTTTTCCCTGAGCTAGACCCAGCGCTTGCGCGGCAATTTGCCATGAGCGGCAACACGGGCAGTAACCTAGGTGGGAATTATTTTGCTTACGGCTCTAGCCCTCCTTCATCTAATTCCCCTTTAAGTGAGGTAGAGTTGTTTCCCAGAGCCGCACCCCTGACAGCTAAAGACGGTGGCGTTATACAGGCGTTCAAAGATGGCGGGGCACCGCACATCCCAGAGTTCATCACCGGCACGACCGGGCACTACGTTAAAGGCCGGGGGGATGGGCAGTCGGACGACATCCCCGCCATGCTCGCCGATGGTGAGTACGTCTTTGATGCGGATACCGTGGCGCAGCTAGGTAATGGCTCTTCGGATGCCGGGGCAAAGGTTCTCGATAAGATGCGGGAGTCTTTACGCCACCACAAACGCTCCGCCCCCGTGGACTCCATTCCACCTAAGGCAAAATCACCGCTTGAGTACATTAAGCTCGGTATGAAAAGGAAATAATCATGGCTCTGCCTACCGTCACTAATCCTGTAGTAGATCCCGGCTTTTACACCGGAGGGGCGTCATCCGCCACGGCTACGCCAACTGCGACTAACTCCGTTGCACCGCCTAACCTCGGCACTGCTGGCTCATCCTCGGGTGGCTCGCTCACGCAGGGCGTAGCAATGCCTAACGTCAACACAGTGCAATCCCAAGCCACGGCTGCCCCGAGCTGGTACACGGACTATTTGCAAAGTATTGCGGGAGCGGGTGCCCAAGCCGCGGGTACCGCTAAGTTTGCTCCCGTCACGCCTATGCAGCAAAAGTCTTATGACGTGGCGGACTACAACGTCGGGAACTACAAACCTACCCTAGACATGGGACTAGGTTACCTCGGCCAAGTAGGTAATTACAACGTGGTAGAGGCGGGTAAACCTGCTCTAAATATGGCGTTGAGCCAAAACGCTGTAAACGCAGCAAGTCCGTACCTGCAGCAGGGTGCTAACACAGACGTGTTGGGCGCGGCGCAGCCTTACCTGAGCGCAGCGGCTAACCCTACTTATAACACCGTCAACAGCTATATGTCGCCTTACATTAACGACGTGGTGGGGCAGATTGGTAACCTAGCGCAGCAAAACATTATGCAAAACGTCGCCCCGCAGACCAATGCGGGTATTGTCGGCTCGGGGCAGTTCGGCTCCCAACGGGGCGCGCAAGCCCTCGGGCAGACGCTCGCTAACTACGGGCAGCAGACCACCGCGGCTCAAGCTAATGCGCTGAACACAGGCTACCAGAACGCCATGCAGCAGGCTCAGGCGCAGGCCGCCCTGCAAGGTCAGCTAGGCGCGACCGCAGGCCAATTAACCCAGAACCAAGCTCAGAACCAGTTAACCGCTGGGCAGCAGTTCGGTAACCTAACCAACACTATGCAGGCCAACCAAGCCAACATCGGGCAGATCGCTGGCAATCAGGCTTCCCAACAAATGCAAAACCTGACCAATGCGGCACTCGCAGGCGGGCAGCTAGCTGGCACTATTCAGAACCTCGGCTTGGGGGATGTGAACGCGCTCAATACGCTCGGCACGCAACAGCAGCAGATCGGGCAGGCTCAGCAACTCTTCCCGCTGCAAATGACTCAGGCGTACAGTGGGTTGCTCTCAGGCGCACAAATCCCGACCTCCTCAACCTCAATGTACACCGGACCAATTCCTGGAGCATACCAGAATGCGCCCCTCGCCACGGGCTTAGGTACGCTGTCTTCTTTAGCTTCTTTGTTCTCTAATCCGGCGGGTGGTAAATCCGCAGTTCAAGGTATAAAAGACGTGTTTGGTAATCTTTTTAACTCACAAACAGGTGTTTCACAAACAGATATTGCTGAAGCTGCCGCAAACAACTCAACCGATCCTATCGGTACGTTGATTCAAAATTTAGGAGGATAATAAATCATGACTGACGCAGTCAACTTAGGCAAAGTAGCGCCCCTGACGCCGGGTTTTGGTGCGGATATGTCTGATCCGGCCTCGCAGAAATACCTTCAGGCAACTCAGGAGGCAATGGAAGCGCTTAAGGCGCGGATGAATCCAGAGTTTAACTTCGGTAAGCTCGCTCAGGCGCTCTTAACACCCACTCGCGGGGGTAGCTTTGGCGAGTCCCTCGGTAACGCCGCGGGCGCTATCGGGGAAGAGCAGGAACGTCAACAGAAAGAAGCCGTACCGATCGCACAAATGCGCGCTGCGCTCGCTGGGCAAGAGTTTCAAATGGTTCAGCGCGCCAAGGCCATGCAGGGTCTGCAGGCTATGACGGGCGGCGCACCACAGGTGATTGCGACCACCGACCTGCCGATGATTGCTAAGACTTTGAACCTTGCCGAAGACGACCCGAAGCTCGTTCAGCTCGTCGGCCAACCCAAAGCACCCTTCATGACCGGTCCGGGGCAGAGCGTGATTGGGGCTACAGCGCAGCCTACGTTTAACAAAGACGAGGTTAATCAGGCGCTGATTGCCTCCGCGGGCGACCCGAGCGCGGCAATGAAAATGCTTTTTGAGCGTGGCACAAAATGGGGTGAACCAAGCACAATGCAAAAAGATATTGGCTACATAATGAACCCTAGCACGCCAACGTTTGCCCGTCAGATAGCTTTTAACAAAGTAAATGCTGAAGCCGTTAAAGCTAACATTGATATTGTCAATATGTTCAGCACATTGGGTCAAGAGGGTATGGATATTTATAACCAATTAAGTGGCAGCAATCCTATTGGCAGTACAACCCCTAATGCTGCACCAAAAGTTAATTATGACTTTTCGCCAATAGCCGAAGGTCTTAAATTAACAAGCCCTGCAGGAATGCGTAATGGCGCGCCACACAACGGCATTGACCTTGGTGGGGTTACAAGAGGCACACCTGTTGCATCACCAATTGCGGGCGAGGTTGTGTATGCAGGAAACAGCAAAGGGGCGGCGGGTAACATGGTCACCGTTCGCGCCGAAGATGGTAGCTTACATTCGCTTATGCACCTAGATGGCGTCAATGTAGCCGTGGGAGATCAAGTTGAATCAGGCACAACTGTTGGGCCAATCGGGGCAACAGGCAACGCCCGTGGTGTTCACGTTCACTACGAAGTAAAAAGCGCAGACGGTAAACCGATCAACCCTTTAAACAATTTTACAATTGAGCCAAAAGAAGCTACTCAAGCACCAAGCGCTGATGCACTCAAACTGGGTTATGAAAAGATTTCGCCTTCAGAGTATCGCTTACCATTTAGCGGCACCATCTTCACAATTGATCCAAAATTGCCAATTAAAGACAAAAATGACATGCTTAGATCGGCGGTAGCCAATGAGCAGTTGATGTTCAAGGCAATGACTGAAGACGAGATCAAAACGTATGGCGCAAAAAGAGCTGAGTTAATTAAAATTCAACCATACAGCCTGGCCAAGGAAATGGGCGACTATACAAATTTAGTTAAATATTTAACCGCCCCTGAGTATAAAAATGTTGTTGGTATATTGCAACAAAAGCCAGAGGGTAGCAACGAGACTATTCTAGGTAAGTTTATGAGTGGCTTAAAAGCGCTTGGGGCGGGTGGCGAACAAGGCATTGCAGCGGGCAGACTTGGCAGCGTATCTTTGCCAATTGAGCAGATGGTAAACACTTATAACTTAAGCGAACGTGAGCGCACGGCACTTAATGAAATACAGCGGATCGTTAAATCTGGATTGATCAGCACAATTGGCGAGTCAGGCAAAGTGCTTGGAATGAACCCAACTGATCCAGATCGTATGTTGTTTGAGGCTGCCGCTGCGTCAACGAGTAATCTTGCTGCAAACACAATTTATTGGGCACAGATGCGTCACGCGCAGACAGAGTTTTTGCGCGATGCAGCAAAAGGCATCAGGGCATATACCGGACAGCATCCTGCGGCGTATTTTACCTCAAAGACTTCACCTTACTTTAAGGCTGAAAACGCCTTTGAGGACAAGATGGGGATGATTCAGAAGAACGCCCCCGGTCTACAGTAATCGGAGCAAGACATGGCAAAGAATGATAACTTTGATATTTACGCTGTTAACCCAAACCATTACATGGCGTCAGAACCAGCGCGAGTACCATCCAAAAGCGCAGGCGAATTTATTGCCGCCGATCAGGCAAATTTAGCAGAAACCACACCACGCGAGCCACCTAGTCAGTTGGGTCGTGCCGCGGCGATTGGGGCGGGTGCCGCAGTAGGAGCGGCTGCTCAAGGGCGCAACATTCTGCACTTTCAGGATGTACCAAAAGAGTATGATATCAAGTCGTCTGCCGTTGATACAGGCGGGATGGGTAAGCCACTAACCAAGTTTGAGTTGATGTCGCAGCCCGGTCAACAGGCAGAGATTGAACGTCTCAAGATGCGTGATCTATTAGATCAGTACCGTTCAGAGGCAGGCATTTCAAACGTTACAACGCAAAGCTTAAGAACTCAAGAAGAGGCAGCTCGCCGTGCCTTAGAGATGGCACGCCAAGGTGAGCAAAACGCCTTGACTAGGTTCGTTACTCTAGGCGGAGGCAAGACAGCGCCTGAGTCGCGTTTAGATACGGCTACGAGGGCGATCACCGCGGCTAATCCACCTGCGGAATTGCTAAGAGTGCCTGGTGTAACGGTTAATTACGGCGATATGTACCCAAGCCCCACGGGCGGCTCAGCGGCTCGTGAGATATCACAGCACGAGTCAGCGCACTATCGCTCACTTTCGCAGGGCGACCAGATGAAAATGGTTGACCGCCTTGCCCAAGAGCTTGGTGTAGGTAAGGGTTATATTCAGATGATGCTTGAGGCAGGCGAGCATGAGCCAACGGTCACGGGGCGTGTGCTACTGCCCGCTAAAGACATGAACGTAATTAACGCTACCCAAACCCCTCAGCAGCAGGTAGCGGCAACCATGACCCCTGCTGAGAGGGCCGCAGTAGAGGCTCAGGCGGCACGTCTAGCGCAACAACAACAAGCAGAAGCGGCTCGTGCAGCTCAACAACAACTTGTCAATGATCTTCGCTTCAATGAATCAGATCGTGTTTTGCGAGAAAACCAAGCGGGGCGTGCTAGTGCGGCTCGGGGCGCTACAACCGCCGGAGAGAATTTATTAGAAAACCTGTCTATGCAGGGTGTTGTCAGTGAAAAAAACCGACCATTTATTGAGACACAACAAGCACGCATGGTTGAAAAGCGTGGCGCTTTACCAAAGCTTGGCCCAGCTATTGAGATGACCGCTCGAGGTCTCCCAATTGCTGGTGGTGTGCTCAACACGATGTCGACCGCAGAGTTGATGCATGACGCATACCGCCGTAAAGAAAGTGGTGACCCCATCGGTGCGTTTATTGCAGGTGCTGGAGCTACACTTCAAATCCCAACAATTTTGAAGACCTCAATAGCGGGTGCTTTAATGGGGCTGGGTATTGATATCGGCACTACCGCGGGGTTGCACTATTACGATAAATATGCGCCTGAGATTCATCAGTTTTTGCAAAAACAAATCGGATTGCCAAAGTCTTTTGATCCAACCACTTACTCCGTCATGCCAGGCGTGAAAAGGTAAATAGATTCCCCCCCCATCAACCGTTCAGGGTTGTTTTGCCCGCTTAACCAGCGGGCTTTTTTTATTCAACTTTGTCAGACAGGCGTCGATAATCAAGCAATGCTTTTGCAACCTCATGGTTGAGAGACTTAACCATGTTCACGCACGCTTGGCGCTCGTCTTCTCGTACGGCTTTTTCAACTGCCCGAGCGTACTCAAAAACGTCTACGTCATTGGCGTACATGCCCTCTGGGTCTTCGTTCTCGCATTCTAAGAAGATACCTTTAATCTCAATATTGCTCAACATTACCTTGGTTCCTTTGTAAATTGAAGGGCGGTTTCACTGCGTATTGCTAAAGACTTGTAGTAATTCCATTTGGCGATCGTGTCAGGGTCTTTTGAAGGCGCTACCCAGTTAGCGCAACGCTTCCAAGTACGTTGCACACTCGTGGCCGTGGCCGGTGAGTAGGCTTTATGGTGCATAATAGAATTATCCATTTTACATTCTCCAATCGTTAACATGAAATTAAAAGATTACTTAAAAAAGCATGGTACTACGGGTAAATTGGCACAGGAAGTAGGGGTAACACGCACTTGGCTGTCTCTTGTTGCAAATGATCGACGATTGGCAAGCGCAATTCTCTCAGTCAAAATTGAACGGGCAACCAAGGGCAAGGTGACTCGCAAGGATTTGCGGGCTGACTTGTACGACAAGAAAATCGTCGTGCCAGACGGCCTAAACGAGGTTGCACGCTCAATATTCGTCAAGCTCATTGAGCACCCAACCATTGATCGTACGGTCGTTGAAGGCATCAAGCACGACCCCGAGATGGTTGGGCTAGTGCTCGACGCATTCTTTGAAAAACGTGGCGAGTTTTACTTTGCACGTTCTTTGGCCTGAAGCATAGCGCGGGCGATGACGTAGCAGTCGTCAGCGTCTTTTTCTTCTTCCCCCTTATCCCAGTTCATTTTAAGCATCGCAAAGAGGGCGTATAGGTCTAGCAGGTCGTCTTCGGTCATTTCTTTAACCTGTTGCGAATGGCTTGAGCAGCATTATTTAACTGGCCAAGATAAAAAGACTCTGGCTCAAACTGTTCGCATACCTTGGCGCACTCTTCACGCTCGATTGCAATTGCGGTCTTGGTTGTGTCGATTGCAATCTGCATGATCTCTGCACGGGCGATCGCCAGGGCGTTATCAAATTCTTCTTGCGTGAATAACGTAGCGCCAGTGCCGCGGGCAAAGAACTTCTTTTGGAAATCGGTTAGTTCTTTCATTTTTTAAGAACCCATAAAATTAAAGTGATCGTGCCGTAGAACCATAACATCCACTCGCCTAGTTGGTGGGGAATGTTCATGCGTCTTTTACCCCGTCGATCCACGCATCCAGTTTACGGTGCATCCACTGGCGGCGATCCTCTGCTGTGGTGATGACCTTATCATCGACAATCACTTTCGTTTTGTTTGCCATCTCTGCCTCAAACTGCTCGCCCTTTTTAAACGTAAGTTTTTCAAGATGACTGATTACTTCAACCACCATGCCTGTTAGATTGATTGCTGTTTCGTGGTTCATGTGTTCTTCTCCTCCAAAAATTCGCTAATTTCAATAATCAATTCGGCTCTTGTTAATTTGCTTTCAAAGAAGTCACGGGCTTCGTTAACCGATAGCCCGACCCATTCTTTGCGTGGTGGTGCTGTGTAGAGTGGTATATCGTGCAGCGGTGTTTGCAGCCAGTTAAATTTGTATTCAATCGAATATTCGTGTTCAGAGTTTGTCATCCATGCTACAGGCTCAGGCTCAGGCTTGGCTAACTCTTGCTCAAATGCTGAAATCAGTTCTAACTTTTCTGTTGCTTGTTCATCATCATGCGTGCGTAACAATTTAATAATGTTTAGCACTTGCTGCATAATTTCACGGCTCATTTCTCACCCCTTTGTTTTATCTCATCACGGATTTCATGCAAAGCCGCATAAGTCCAGTCAGCCGCCAATTCACCTTGAGGGCTGTTACCTACAGGAATGCGGTACACCTCAACAATATCAATACAGGCTTGGCGTTCAGCAAGCACCGCCTCTTCAATCAGGTTTTTTGGGTTGCTCAATTGTTGTGTTTTTTCAGACCTGCTTAACTCATTTTCTATCCTGCGAATGATGTTTAAATAATACCCAGTTTGCCCTGTACCAAAATGCCTACCGTTCATCAGCAAACGCATTGCATCACGGGCAAGCCGCAATAAGTCATGTTCTAAAGTCATTTCTCACCCCTTGCACGAATTGATTTAGCACAAGCATCGGCAATCGGCGCATCGTACTTTTCCAAGTCATCAAAAAACTTTGCCCAGTCATCACACAACCTCGCACAAGCATCACGCTCATCTTGGCGCACAAGCTCGGCAAAGCGTTCAAGTTCTAAATTGTTGGCAATCCAAAATTCACTCAACTCTGAGTCAAACCAAAGCCCTGCTTGCAAAGCCAACTCTTTCAATTTTTCGTTCATTTCAACACCTGTTTGGTTGTTTGCATTGATCGTTCAAGTTGTTTAGTCATAGCTGCTGATACTTTTTTAAAGTCAGCCAACTTCTGTTCAAGTTCGGCGATTGAGTACATCCCGTCTTCAATGTGGATCCTTGCACAGCCTATTACCTCGTATGTGTATTCGGTTTCTTTCATTTCACACCCCCTGACATCGCACGATCAACTTTAGCATCCACCTGTTTCTCCGTTGCCATGAACATCTGCTCAAAATATTTGCGCAGCCAACGGTAGCGTATGGCATCTTTAGCTACGCTGGGCGCAAGCCCGATCATGTTGTCAAGCAACCTATGCAGCGATTCAATCTCTGCACTTTGTAGCCTGATGTGAGCGTTAAGTTCGTCAATGTGCGTCTGCATTTCACGTTGTTCTTTCATCACATTCCAATAAGTTGTTTAAGTGACATTGGTGCGTTTTTTACGCTACCGTTAGAATAACTTCCGTTTAATTTTGGTTGTAATACATGAATGTATAAAGACTCAAGTTTGTCTAAAATATTTCTTTCACACGGTATAAAAGAAAAGCTATCAAATTGTTTATCTGTGTGATCGTTAAGTCGCCCGTATATGTTGACAGATTGACCAACGTAAACAATCTTGCGGTTCAATATTAAAAAATAGACGCCTGTTGCCTTCTGCCAAGGATTGCTAGATTTAACAATTTCTTCTGGGCTTATTAAAGTTTTGTTGGTTAAAGTAATTGCCGCTTTATTAAATATTTTAATTTTTTGCAATCCAGCCAACTCCTCTTTTAAATTTTTAATTTCACAAATCAATGTGTCGCGCAGCTCTAAAGCCTCTCGCTTTCTTTCTTCACGTTCCGCAATATTTCTTTTGCGTGTTGCTATTGACTTTGCAATAATGGCTTTACGCTTTTCGGGTGTTTTATTTGCGTAAGGGTTAGTCATGTATTTCCCCTAAGCACTTCAATTGCAGCAGTGACGTGCATAGACTGCCCAGTCTGCAACAGAGCAAGTGCACCGTTAATTTTTGAACACAGACGCACAATCTCTGCAGCGTAGTCGTGAATGTTGCTATGCAACGCCTCATTGGATTTTTGTAAATCTCGAATGAGTGCTGCAGCCTCTTCTTGTTCTCTGTGAGTCATAAAAAACCCGCTCTCTAAGTTGCGCAGTATTTGGTTAGGGCTTAGCGGACTCATGGTTTCAGTCCAAAGGGGTTATGGGCGTAAAAGTTATTGGTTTGCATCTCTACGTTCTTACTTGTCTCAACGACCGTGGTAGTAATAAAAAATGCTGGATACGCTCTGCTTTTGTTGTTACCTTTTTTTGTAATCTCATTGCATGACACTAAGTTTCTAAGCAAGATATAAACCAAGTTCCTTCGCAAGCCTAACATCTCAACAATCTCAACTGATGTGCGCGGCACAACACAGAACTCAAGTATCTTTTTTTGCGACTCAAGAATGTTCATTTTTCATGCACCTATCAAAAGTGTCGCACTTGACTGGGTGTATGCACCGACAGGAGTGCTTAAACGGGTCTACAGGCGGTTTGTAACGAGTAGCCCATACCCAAGCTAGGCATAGCACTATTAGCGCTATAAAGCCTGCTGCAACTATTAAATCTATTTGTCCCATACGCGTCTCCCATCGGGGTAGATGAGCGAGCTCGCAACGCGCGAGGGTTGATTGAGCACTTTCAAGCAGTCTGGCCGCATGGCAACCTGGGCGAGGGTGAGTCCCTTGTAGGGCGGGCGGTCAAACTTATCAATTTTTTTGACATCCTTTGGCTTTTTCATTTAATTGCTCCAGATTAAAAATAAAATAATGACAACAAAACCCACAAAACCGCAGGCCTCTTTGAGGATAAAGCGCCAGTTATTCATCGCACATCTCCTTGCGGTCACGTCGGTCTTCGGCAATGAGCTCGGCGATTTCCCACGACTCAACCTTGGCCTCAAGCCAAGGGGCGTGGTAGCCCTTGCGGTCGAGCACAAGGTAATCGTTACCCCACACGGCGATCTGCGCAGGGATGCCCCTCAAACGGCACTCAATCACGTTTGCACGGTTCAGGTTGAGTTTCATGTTCAATGCTCAAACGCAACACACACCGTGCAGCCTGACCGCTTGCAATCGTGATTTTTGCGGTACTGATCACGACCAAAATCAATTGGGTCTACCGTGTCAAAGTATTCAATGTCGTAACTTTCGTCATCCAGTTGGCACAACTCAACATGACCACTCTTGGATTCGTGTGCCTTGATTTCAAATTCAGCAGCGTTACCTGCGTTCAGCGAATCTTCGACCTGTGCCGCCCACGCTGATACCTGTGCATCAGTAAAAGTTTCCTGCTTGTGCAAGTCAGCCAAATAAATACGGATTTCTTTCAAACCCTGCGCGTTTACTGTTTTCATGTTGAACTCCTTGCCCCCCGTGGGGGGCGGTTGATTAGTTTTCGATAGCTAACAACTGGTTGATCTTGTCTTGCAACTGAGTGACTTCTTTTTCAGCCTTGGCTTTGACTTCCTTAACTTGAGCCTTGAGAGCCATCACAGCACTCTGATTGATCTGTGCAGGAGTGAATAAGTCCAAAAAAATTTCAGCGTGACCAATAAGCATAAAACCATGATGCGACATATCATCATCGTGGTAGCTAAACCACTTTGAATTTTCAAGGTCGGTCATGTCAGACGATCTCATGTACTTTTGTGCTGAGTCCGACAAATAAACTTTTTTTGATAATTTCATGCTAGTTCCTTAACCCCCGTGGGGGCGGTTGATTAGATTGATTTGATTTCAAAGTAACGAGCTTGACTGCCGCAGCCAGTAGCGTCAAGACCACGCTCAGTTTCCGCTAACACTTTGCGAAACTTGGGCTCGCCTGTCACTAAGCTGATTCCCAAGGGGCGCACACACTCAGAGAGTAGTTTTGTGTTGTCAAAGTGTTTGCAGTTTTTGCAGAGTTTCATGATTAGTCCTAGCCCCCCGAGGGGGGCGGTAAAATTAACGTGAAGTGACTTTGACTGAGAACACTGCGCACACTTTCGTGTAAGCAGCTAACTCGTCAGCGGTGATGCCACGATCGGCGCACAGTTTTTTGTAATCAACTGTGTTGCGATTTGTTTCAACGACTGTTGCTTTGAAGAGGTTGCCCTCGACGACGTGCGAAGCTGCGCTGCTTGATGTTGCGTCATCTTTGATGATGTCTTTGATCGTGTCAGCGCGTTTTGTCAGTGCTGCAATTTCAGCCAATAACATGCCAAGGGTGTCTGCAATATTTAACTTAAGGTCGTTTGGGTTCATGGTGTAGCTCCGGTCTGTTGAATCAGGTTGAAGGTTTTGTTTATTGCTTACTGCTGAGACAAATATTAACACGATTAACAACAAAAGCACACATTCTATAGATTTTGTTGTAATAAAGACTCAATCCTTTATAACTAAACCCTTTTTAATAAAATGCAAGATTTGAGCACTCACAGAGCGAGTTTCGCTCTTGCAGAGTGCTTGCAACTGAGCTAAAACTGACTCAGGTACACGAATCGTGACAAACTTTTCTTTAATTTCTTTTTTCATCTAAAAACTCCAGTATTTGTGCTTTAGCATTCTCAGCACCTTTGCACACGATAGCACGATATCCAACACTTTGTAAATAATCAATCATGCCTTGCTGTTCGTTGCTGACGACACCGCCTTTGGTGCGTTTCATCTCAATCCACAACTTCCACTCTGGCACAAACAAGTCGGGGATGCCAGGAACTACGCCCTCGACCTTCAAACGACCCGCCGTAGCCTTGCTACGGGCCCCGCCGTTGGGGACCGCGAAAATCAGCACGTTGGGATAAGTTCGACGAAACCATTGCACGAGTAATGATTGCTCAACGTGCTCAGAGGGGATGGTTGTTTTCATTTGTCAATCTCCACAGAAGCAAGCAATGCCTTCTTCGGCTGGATCAATTAAAGATAATTGATCAGCAGAAAACTGCACCATACTTGCGTAGCCTGGGCGATCTTTGCGAAAAGTCGCACCGCTCGGCTTAGATGCCAATGCCAATGCCTCCATGTTTGCCCACCAGATTGCCCTTTCTGGCTTTTCTGCAATTAACGTAGCTACTTGATTCATTGGCTTCAAAAAACAGAGGTCGCAATTACCCGCTAGTGTTCTGCCTTTATACGTTGGTAATTCAAGATTAAAAGGTTGTTTTTCCCAAAAATTACTAATGTCTTGCACACTGACTTTTGCTGTAAACAACGGAATCCTACGCTTGTCTTTAATTTTTGTTGCGCGCCTCGCTTCGTCATACCTTAAGCCAATCCAAGATGCGTTTTCTAATTCTGATTTTGTGCAATCGTCAAACAAGCCAGAATGTTTAAGAAAACACGCCATTGTTCTAATCTTTAACTCAGACGTGCAAAACCTTGTGACTGGGTTCGGCAAATATTGACGTTTTCGTATGATTGCCTCAAACGGTTCGCCATTCCTTGACGCTGTTTCATAATTTACTTCTCTGTACCTTCGTGTTGGGTCTTCGTGATCTTGATACTCAATCCAATGGATTTTTACACCCCAGTTAACCGAACAGTCGCGCACAAACCTTAAAGTGTTTTCTTCTTCTTTGCCTGTGTTGGCAAAACATACAATTCCATCGGCAGGCATCTTGCCGCCATGCGCTTGCAGCACCTGGTAAAGCATATAAGCTGATGTTCTGCCACCACTAAATGATATGCAAGTTGGTTCTGTAATTTCATATGGATTTAAAATGGGCATTCGACCTCCCATTTTTCGCAAGCGTCTACAGTCGCAGCAAACTCCTCGGGCGGCTCTGTTTCAAATATCTCGCATACGCCAGCTCGGGTATAGTAATGACAAGTGTGACAGCACTTTGGGTCTCTTATCTTCTCAATCTCAAGCAAAAACAGCGGTTTCTTGTGTCGCACGACTCCAACTCCTTGTCAGAATTTGATAAAACTTGCCGTCAAGTTTAAATGTAATCAGTGCTGGTGGCCGCGCCTTGTTCATTTGAGTTGCAAGAAATAACAAGCCCTCATCTTGGCTCATGCTCTCAGCGCCCGTAAGAGACGCGCTAGACGCTTGCGCAAGGTTATACAGTGTGCGCATAGCCTTCTCGCCCGCGTAGCCCATGTAGCCAACCGTCAGGTACTCGGTCACTGGCTTATCGCTCAAGCCCCCGTAGTATGTGCAAGATAGCATGGGCTTGCCTGACGTGCGGCTCGTTTGCTTGCGCCAGACCCAACTTGTTACGTTTAGCTCGCCGTTAGGGTTAATGCCCATGATGTCGTCATTGTGCAAAACAAATTTTTTCTCTGGCGGCGCAGGAAACGGCTCTTTGCAGTTCGGGCAAATCTTGGCAGAAATATGGCAAATCTCATGACAATGTTCGCAGACCTTGGTGGGCGCATCACCCGCATCACCATTACCCTCGCCCTTTTTCTTGCTCGGCTGCACATTGGTGACTGGGCCGTGCATTGCCACGTTACCCGCAAAGTCAAGCACTAAGCAGTGATCAGTGTGTGACTTAGGACGCATGCCGCGGCCTGCCATCTGCACGTAGAGCGATGCTGACATCGTTGGGCGTAACATTACTAGCAGATCAATGTCAGGGTGATCAAAGCCAGTCGTCAGTACGTTTGCATTGGTGATCGCTTGAATCTTGCCCGCCTTGAAGTCATCAAGAATCTTCTCACGATCTTTTTTATGCGTTTCGCCTGTTACGCACTCAGAGATGATTCCTTTTTCATTCAGCAAATATGAGATGTGATGCGCGTGATCGACGCCTGAACAAAAGAAAAGCCACGCTTTGCGATCGCCTGCGCGCTTGAGTACTTCTTCGACCACCTCACGGTTATTCTTTTCTGTATCGATCGCCGCTTGCAGCTCAGACTCAATAAACTCGCCGCCACGCTTATGCACGTCAGACGTGTCTAAACGAAGCGCTGTGCGTGTTGAACGCAGGGTTGATAGATAACCACCTTCGACGAGCGATTCGATGCTTACAGGCTCTATAAGCGCGTCAAAGATGGCAGGCTTGTCGGTGACCAAGCCGTGACCGAGCCTAAAAGGGGTAGCTGTGAGTCCAACCACGCGCAAATGCGGATTGATGATAGTGAGATCGGTGATCAGCTTGCGATAACTACCTACGTCGTTGTGGCTCACTAGATGAGCCTCATCAATTAAGATGATGTCGATATGGCCGAGCTGTTCTGCGCGCTTGCGAATAGATTGAATGCCCGCAAATGTGATCTCTTTGCCCAAGTCTTTTTTGCCCATGCTTGCGCTGAAGATGCCTAGCGGAGCGTCTGCCCAGTGCTCGCGCATCTTGCTTGCGTTTTGCTGGATCAACTCTTTAACATGCGTCAACATCAAAATCTTTGTTTCAGGAAACTCTTGCAGCGCATTGCGACAAAACGCTGCAATGACGTGACTCTTGCCAGAGCCTGTCGGCATCACAATGCAAGGGTTGCCCTCGGGGTTCTGCTCGAACCATGCATAGAGTTGGTCTAGGGCGCGTTGTTGGTAGGGGCGTAGAGCGCTCATAAGTCCTCCACCATCTGAATGCGCTTGCCAATCCAGTGCATGACAGGTACAGCCATTGAGTTGCCAAGTGCCTTATAACGTGGTCCGTCTGGCGACTGCTCTTTCTTGCGCCACGGGATGTTGGTGTAGTTGTCGGGAAAGCCTTGAAGGCGCTCGCACTCAATCGGGGTTAGGCGTCGGACTGCCATTGTCTGATTGATTGACTGTGCAGCCACATCGCCGATAAA
>Ga0136641_1000360_pt1 | contig 19747 bp, 15 predicted proteins | sample EliLak1302023Y_FD_115312 | JGI IMG/M metagenome (GOLD analysis project Ga0136641, IMG submission 115312) | Freshwater microbial communities from Elizabeth Lake, Yosemite National Park, California, USA - 13020-23Y | ecosystem: Environmental > Aquatic > Freshwater > Lake ...
GAGGGCATACGTCAGCCCAGCTGACCTATGGCAACCCCGGTGGGTCCAGACGAGCGTCGCCCCCTGTCGGCGCGACCATCCACGCCGGTGTGCCTGTTCGTCATGGCCTGGGCAGTCGCCATGCGCCTTGCCGCCATGGGAACAGTGCCGGGCTCCGTTGATGACCAACCTGTAGGCATCCTCCTCGGCGGGGCGGTCGGCGCAGCTCTGGTGTTCGCCATCAACAGGTTTCTGTCATGGCGACAGGTGCGCGCCAACACTGCGGCGCAGTGGATCGCACTGTATTTCCTGGCCATGGTTCCCGCGACTGCCGCCATGATTTCGGTGCTCATCGCGACCGGAGTTCCTGGCGCGGGGCCACTGGGATTCCTGATCGTCCCCTCGGCTACCTGGGGAACTGCGATGGGATTGGGTTGGGTGGTCGACCAATACATCTCCCGCCTGCGCTCGTCCGCGGAACTTCGCGCTCGCCTGAAGGAACTCGTCGCTGCAACCGCAACGTTTGACAAATTGCTTGAGCAGGCCGAGCAGTCGCGATTTACCCGCTACGGGGACGTGGTCAACCGATCGGTTTATGTGCCATTGCAAGCATTGCGCGTTCGTTCGGTCGATCTTTCCGATGACGAGTTCGCTCGCGAAGTAGACTCCGTAGTCACCGGCACGATGCGTCCCCTTGCTCACATGCTTCACCCCGTCAGCGTGCGAACCGGACTCATCCCCGCGCTTCGCTCCTTAGGCAGCCAGTTCGAGATAGTCGCCAGCCAGGACCTCATCGACAGCGATGCGGCGGGAACGCTCCTCGACCCAAATGTGCGCGTGCAGGTCTACCGATGGGCGCGCCATCTTCACCGAGATCACGGGTCCGTGCGGCTTGTCCTGGCGGCCTCCGAAGGCCACCTTCACATGCGCGGAGAGGAAGCCACACAGTCTCGGGATTTGGATCCCATTCAGAGCATCGCCGGCGTGGAGCTCGTGGGCAACAATCACATCAGCGCGCCACTTCTGGGAACTCCGTCGTCGTTCGAGGCGCCGGCCCTGATGACCCCCGGCAAGATTTCCTGGCAGCCCACTGACTGGCGCAGCCTGTTCACACCCTCGCCAGTGATCTCCCCTGGTGTCGTAGCCATTCTGTGCGCAGTCACCGCACCCGGTCTGTCCTTCATCAACAGCGTCACTGTGACGCCGGGCGTCCTCACCGCGCTTGTCATGGCGGTGGCCATTCCGACGGCACTCGCCTATGCATGCAGACGGATTGGAGTGCCACAAGGCACCACGCGCGGTGCATGTGCCGCACTGGGCCTCTGGGCCGCCATCGGTCTGGCCTCTGCCAGTGCGCAGGTGCTGATCCTCAGCCTGCTCGCCTCCACCATGCTCACCGATGCTCTGATCATTTCGCTCGCCGTCCGAGGGGTCATCCGTCTCCTTATCCCGGGTGCTCTGTGGATGGCGGTCCAGAGCCTCACTCGCGTGAACGATGAGAGCGCCAGCGCACTCCAGCAACGCCTGAACGAGTTGCAGGATTCGCAGCGACAAACGCTAGCTGATGCGGACCTGCGCGATCGAGAAGTCTCGGAGACTATTCATCGGACAGTTCAGGGACGACTGAGCGCAGCTTCTTTGATGATTCGCTTAGGGCGGCGATCCGAGGCTGTCGAGGTCATTGAAGGAATTGTCGAGCACACGCTTCCTGAATTGCTGGTAAGTCTTGGTGACCCCGTTGGTATTTCCGCAATCCCCGCACCATTGCCCAGATCAAACAACGCACCGGGTGCTGTCGCGCCCATGGAGCACATCGGACTAGCGCTTGACGACACAGCTGACTGGAATGCCATCGCATCGCTCTCCATAGCCATGGCGCGTGACCTTCGTCGTTCGGTTGCTGAAAATTTGACGAACGCCACACGACACGGTCAGGCCACGAACGCATCCGTGACCGCATTGGTCACACCCGGCTCCGTCACGGTCACCTGCACTGACAACGGAAGCGGGTTGGATCTGCATGCGCACCCCGGCCTGGGCTCGCGAATTCACGACGATATCGCGGCCTACTACCAAGGCTCATGGACGATTGAGCGCCGAGCCGAGCGCACCGTGTTCACGATGACTCTTCGTCTCTAGAAACCACGAGTCACACCGAGCCCGCGACAAAGATCAGGGGCACCGGATCGCTCCGACGCCCCTGACGCGCGGTTGAACTCAGTAGCCGCGGTAGTCGAACTCCTCCAGCGGAACGGAGGCGCCTGAGCCGCTTCCGAACACGCTGTAGTCGAGATCGTCGTAACCACTGAAGGTCGCATACATCGCGGCCTTGGCCTCCTCGGTGGGATCCACCCGCACGTTGCGGTAGATCGGCATACCCGTACCAGCCGGGATGAGCTTGCCGAGGATGACGTTCTCCTTCAAGCCAAGGAGCGGGTCGCTCTTGGCCTGGATCGCCGCATCGGTGAGGACACGGGTCGTCTCCTGGAAGGAGGCTGCCGACAGCCACGACTCAGTTGCGAGCGAGGCCTTGGTGATGCCCATGAGTTCGGGTCGACCCGACGCAGGGGTGCCACCTTCGGCAACCACGCGACGGTTCTCTGACTCGAACATCCCGCGCTCCACCAATTCACCGGTGAGGAACTCCGAATCGCCCGCCTCGATGATCGTGATGCGCTTGAGCATCTGGCGCACGATCACCTCGATGTGCTTGTCATGGATGGACACACCCTGTGAGCGGTAGACCTCCTGGACCTGGTCCACCAGGTGCAGCTGCACCTGGCGCTGACCCAGAACACGAAGGACCACCTTGGGGTCAACAGCACCGACGATGAGCTGCTGTCCGACGGTCACATGCTGTCCGTCCTCGACCAGAACGCGAATGCGCTTGCTGACCGGGTGCGCGATCTCCTCGGAGCCATCGTCCGGCACCACGATGATCTTGCGGGTCTTGTCCGCGTCGTCGATGCGAATACGTCCGCTGACCTCACATATGGGAGCGACACCCTTGGGGGTGCGCGCCTCAAAGAGTTCGACCACGCGCGGCAGACCGTGGGTGATGTCCTCACCCGCGACACCGCCGGTGTGGAAGGTGCGCATCGTGAGCTGGGTGCCGGGCTCGCCGATCGACTGTGCAGCAACGATGCCAATGGCCTCGCCCACATCGACAAGCTTGCCGGTGGCCATGGAGCGGCCGTAGCACATGGCACACGTGCCCACGCTGCTCTCACAGGTGAGAACCGAGCGCACGCGGATTGTCTCAGCGCCGGCAGCGACAAGCTCGTCAACGCGAGCGGTCGACAGCTCTTCTCCTGCATGGCCGACGACCTTGCCGTCCACTTCTACGTCGCGAGCCAGGGTGCGTGTGACGACGGCACTCTCAGCGTGGTCGACCACGCGCATCCCGTCAGCGGTCTTGACGCCGATGACAGCAACATTGCCCTTGTCAGTTCCGCAATCCACCTCGCGGATGATCACGTCCTGTGAGACGTCGACGAGACGACGAGTCAGGTAACCGGAGTCCGCCGTGCGAAGTGCGGTGTCGGCCAAGCCCTTGCGAGCACCGTGGGTGGAGATGAAGTATTCCAGGACCGACAGACCCTCGCGGAAGTTTGACTTGATGGGGCGAGGGATGATCTCGCCCTTGGGATTGGCCACCAGACCGCGCATACCGGCAATCTGACGGACCTGCATGAAGTTACCGCGAGCACCGGAGTCGACCATCATGTGCACCGGGTTCGTGCGCGGGAAGTGATCACGCATCGCCTTGGCCACCTCGTCGGTAGTGAGCGTCCAGATCTCGATGAGCTCCTGGCGGCGCTCAGCGTCGGTGATCAGACCACGCTCGTACTGCCTTTCGACCTTGGCAGCCTTCTCCTCCGCAATGGCCAGGAGTGCAGCCTTCTGCGGCGGGGTGACAACATCGGAGATCGAGATGGTGACTCCCGAGCGGGTCGCCCAGTGGAAGCCGAGTGCCTTCAGCTGATCCAGAGTGTTGGCCACATCAACCTTGGCGTACCGCTCGGCCAAGCGATTGACCGTGGCACCGACGACCTTCTTGTCGACATGCTGGTTGACAAAGGGGTAATCCTCCGGAAGTGCCTCATTGAACAGGGCGCGGCCCAGCGTGGTGTCGAGCAGGAACGGCTCACCCGGCTGCCAACCTCCGGGAGCGGCCCACCCCTCGGGAGGCAGACCCGCCGTGATGCGGATCTTGATCGGCGCCTGCAGGTCCAGCGTGCCGCTATCGAGAGCGAGGATGCCCTCAGCGACCGAACTAAACGCGCGGCCTTCGCCCGTGGCACCGAGCGCCTCAGACGTGAGGTAGTAGATGCCCAGCACCATGTCCTGCGTCGGCGTGGCCACGGGACGACCGTTGGCCGGTGACAGGATGTTGTTGCTCGACAGCATCAGGATGCGGGCCTCAGCCTGCGCCTCGGCCGACAGGGGCAGGTGGACGGCCATCTGGTCACCGTCGAAGTCCGCGTTGAACGCGGTGCACACGAGCGGGTGAATCTGGATGGCCTTGCCCTCGATGAGTTGTGGCTCGAAGGCCTGAATGCCCAGGCGGTGCAGGGTTGGTGCGCGGTTGAGCAGCACCGGGTGCTCGGCGATGACCTCTTCGAGCACATCCCACACGACCGCACGCGAGCGCTCGACCATGCGCTTGGCGCTCTTGATGTTCTGCGCGTGGTTGAGGTCGACAAGGCGCTTCATGACGAAGGGCTTGAAGAGCTCCAGAGCCATCTGCTTGGGCAGACCGCACTGGTGCAGCTTGAGCTGGGGGCCGACAACGATGACCGAGCGGCCGGAGTAGTCGACGCGCTTACCCAGCAGGTTCTGACGGAAGCGACCCTGCTTGCCCTTGAGCATGTCGGACAGCGACTTGAGCGCGCGGTTGCCTGGACCGGTGACCGGTCGGCCACGACGGCCGTTGTCGAACAACGCGTCAACAGCCTCTTGAAGCATGCGCTTCTCGTTGTTGACGATGATCTCGGGTGCACCGAGATCCAGCAGGCGCTTCAGGCGGTTGTTGCGGTTGATCACACGTCGGTAGAGGTCGTTGAGGTCCGAGGTGGCGAAACGGCCACCGTCGAGCTGGACCATTGGTCGAAGGTCCGGCGGAATCACCGGAACGGCGTCCAGGACCATGCCCTTGGGCGAGTTGGTGGTCGTGAGGAAGGCGTGCACGACCTTGAGTCGCTTCAGTGCACGGGTCTTCTTCTGGCCCTTGCCGTTCTGCACGATGTCGCGCAGGATCTCCGACTCGGCTTCGAGGTCGAAGGACTCCAGGCGCTTCTGGATTGCGGCCGCGCCCATGCCCCCGTCGAACCAGCGGCCGTAGCGGTCGCGCATCTCGCGGAAAAGCATCTCGTCACCTTCAAGGTCCTGGACCTTGAGTGTGCGGAATCGATCGAAGATGCGATCAAGACGCTCGATGTCGCCATCTGCCTTACGGCGGATGCTGGCCATCTCGCGCTCGCCGGACTCGCGCACCTTGCGGCGCACATCGCTCTTGGCACCCTCGGCCTCGAGCTCAGCCAGATCAGCCTCGAGCTTCTTCTGGCGCGACTCGATGTCGTTGTCGCGACGCTGCGCGATCTGCTTCTTCTCGACGCCCAGCTGAGCTTCGAGAGTGGGCAGAGCCTCGTGGCGCCCATCGACGTCAACCCACGTGATCATGTAGGCGGCGAAGTAGATGACTTTCTCAAGGTCCTTGGGTGCGAGGTCGAGCAGGTAGCCCAGACGGCTCGGGACACCCTTGAAGTACCAGATGTGGGTGACCGGAGCGGCGAGCTCGATGTGGCCCATGCGCTCACGACGAACCTTGGCGCGAGTGACCTCGACGCCGCAGCGCTCGCAGATGATGCCCTTGAAGCGCACGCGCTTGTACTTGCCGCAGTAGCACTCCCAGTCGCGGGTGGGGCCGAAGATCTTCTCGCAGAACAAGCCATCCTTCTCAGGCTTGAGCGTGCGGTAGTTGATCGTTTCCGGCTTCTTCACCTCGCCAAAGGACCACGTGCGGATGTCGTCCGCAGTGGCCAGGCCGATGCGCAGTTCGTCGAAGAAGTTGACGTCTAGCACTGTGATGTCCTTCGCTTCGTAACGGGCTTCATGTCAGTTCTGGTAGAGCTACAGCTCTTCGACACTGCTCGGCTCACGCCTAGACAGATCGATGCCGAGCTCCTCGGCGGCACGGAAGACGTCGTCATCGGAGTCGCGCATTTCGATTGCGACGCCGTCGCCGGAGAGAACCTCGACGTTGAGGCACAGCGACTGCATTTCCTTGACGAGAACCTTGAACGACTCCGGGATACCCGGCTCGGGGATGTTCTCGCCCTTGACGATGGCCTCGTAAACCTTGACGCGACCAAGCACGTCGTCGGACTTGATGGTGAGCAACTCCTGCAGTGCGTAGGCGGCGCCGTACGCCTCGAGGGCCCACACCTCCATCTCGCCAAAACGCTGTCCACCGAACTGAGCCTTGCCACCCAGCGGCTGCTGAGTGATCATCGAGTACGGGCCGGTCGAACGAGCGTGGATCTTGTCGTCGACCAAGTGGAGCAGTTTCAGGATGTAGATGTAGCCCACAGAGATGCGACCCGGAATGGGCTCACCACTGCGTCCGTCGAACAACTTCGCCTTGCCGTCCGGACCCACGAGGTGGTAACCGTCGGCTGTCGGACGCGTGGAGTCCAGTACGAGCGCCAGCTCTTCTTCGCGGGCACCGTCGAACACGGGTGTGGCTACCTTGGAACCGCGCGGAACTGACACGAGCTCCTTGGGCAGACGCGCCGCACGCGGATCCTTTTCATCGACTTCCCAGCCCGCGGCAGCTGCCCAGCCCAGGTGAGTCTCAAGAATCTGGCCCACGTTCATACGTCCCGGAACACCAAGGGGATTGAGAACCACGTCGACCGGAGTGCCATCCTCGAGGAACGGCATGTCTTCGGGCGGCAGGATCTTGGCAATAACGCCCTTGTTGCCGTGGCGTCCGGCGAGTTTGTCACCCTCGGTGATCTTTCGCTTCTGCGCGATGTAGACGCGCACAAGACGGTTGACTCCCGGTGGCAGCTCGTCGCCCTCGTCGATGTCGAACACTCGAACACCGATGACCTTGCCGGACTCACCGTGAGGAACCTTGAGCGACGTGTCGCGCACTTCGCGCGCCTTCTCGCCGAAGATTGCGCGCAGCAATCGCTCCTCCGGTGTCAGTTCGGTCTCACCCTTGGGTGTGACCTTGCCGACCAGAACGTCACCGGGAACGACATCCGCGCCAATGCGGATGATGCCGCGCTCGTCGAGATCGCCAAGCACCTCTTCGGACACGTTGGGGATGTCGCGGGTGATCTCCTCAGGGCCCAGCTTCGTGTCGCGGGCGTCAACCTCATGCTCCTCGATGTGGATCGAGGACAGGACGTCGTCCTGCACCAAGCGCTGGTTGAGGATGATGGCGTCCTCGTAATTGTGGCCTTCCCACGACATGAACGCGACGAGCAGGTTGCGGCCCAGGGCCATCTCTCCCAGCTCGGTCGACGGACCGTCGGCGATGACCTGACCCTCGATGACGCGGTCACCCTGACTGACGATCGGCTTCTGGTTGAAGCACGTGCCCTGATTGGAGCGATGGAACTTCTCCAGTCGGTAGGTGCGGTAGTTGCCGTCATCCTCAGCGATGGTGACGAGGTCAGCAGAGACCTCACTCACCGCACCGGGCTTGAGCGCCTTGACCACGTCGGCGGCGTCATAGGCGGCGTGGAACTCCATGCCGGTGCCGACCAGCGGCGCCTCGGCACGAAGCAACGGAACTGCCTGACGCTGCATGTTGGAGCCCATGAGCGCGCGGTTGGCGTCGTCGTGCTCCAAGAATGGGATCATCGCGGTGGCAACTGACCACAGCTGGCGCGGCGAGACATCCATGTAGTCGACGTCGTCGGGCAGCACGTAGTCGACCTCGCCACCCTTGCGACGGCACAGGACCTTGTCCTCGGTCATGCGCCCGTCGGCAGCCAGCGGGGTGTTGGCCTGCGCGATGACGTGGAGGTCCTCCTCGTCGGCGGTGAGGTAGTCGACCTGATCGGTGACCTTGCCTTTCACGGCCTTGCGGTACGGCGTCTCGACGAAGCCGAAGGCGTTGATGCGGCCATAGGTCGCCAGCGAGCCGATCAGGCCGATGTTCGGGCCTTCCGGGGTCTCGATGGGGCACATGCGGCCGTAATGCGACGGATGAACGTCGCGGACTTCGAAGCCCGCGCGCTCACGCGACAGTCCACCGGGGCCAAGCGCCGACAAGCGACGCTTGTGGGTCAGGCCCGACAGCGGGTTGGTCTGGTCCATGAACTGCGAGAGCTGCGAGGTGCCAAAGAATTCCTTGATCGACGCCACCACTGGGCGGATGTTGATCAGGGTCTGCGGCGTGATGGCCTCAACGTCCTGCGTGGTCATGCGCTCACGAACGACGCGCTCCATGCGGGACAGTCCGGTGTGGATCTGGTTCTGGATGAGCTCACCCACAGTGCGCAGACGACGGTTGCCAAAGTGGTCGATGTCGTCTGTCTCACAGATGACTTCCCCACGCGGACCGTCAGCCGTCTGCAGTCCTGCATGCAGACGAACCAGGTACTCGATCGTCTGGGCAATGTCATCGACAGTGAGAGTGCTCTGCTCAAGCGGCAGATCAAGTCCAAGCTTCTTGTTCACCTTGTAGCGACCGACCTTGGCAAGGTCATAGCGCTTGGGATTGAAGTAGAAGTTGTCGAGCAGGTTGCGCGCGTTCTCGACAGTCGGTGGCTCGCCAGGGCGCAACTTGCGGTAGATGTCCAGAAGGGCATCCTCCTGAGACCCGATGTTGTCCTTCTCAAGCGTGGCCATGAATGTTTCGTACTGGCCGAAGCGCTCGCGGATCTGCTCGGTGGTCCAGCCAAGAGCCTTGAGAAGAACCGTGACCGGCTGCTTGCGCTTGCGGTCGACACGAACAGCGACGAGATCTTTTTTGTCGATCTCGAACTCCAGCCAGGCGCCGCGGCTGGGGATGATCTTGGCGACGTAGACGTCCTTGTCGGTGGCCTTGTCGATGCTGCGCTCGAAGTAGACACCGGGGGAGCGCACGAGCTGCGACACCACGACGCGCTCGGTGCCGTTGATGATGAACGTGCCCTTGTTGGTCATGAGCGGGAACTCGCCCATGAACACCGTCTGGGACTTGATCTCGCCCGTCTCATTGTTCATGAACTCAGCGGTGACGAACAACGGAGCCGAGTAGGTGAAGTCCTTATCGCGGCACTGATCGATCGTGTACTTCGGAGGCTCGAACCGGTGGTCGCGGAAAGACAGCGACATCGATCCGGCGAAATCCTCGATGGGGCTGATCTCCTCGAAGATCTCCGTCAGACCGGAGGCCTGAGGGATCTCCGAATTACCGGCCGCGATCTGAGCGGCAACGCGCGCGCGCCACTCCGGGCCACCGAGTAACCAGTCAAAGCTGGCGGTCTGAAGGGCCAGAAGATCGGGAACCGACAGCGGCTCTCGAATCTTGGCAAAGGAGACGCGGGTCAAACCCGGCGAGAGGGCGGTGACGTCGGAGCGAGCCAAGAGAAGTTCCTTCCACGGTGCGCGGCCTGCGCCTGCCACATAAACGTGAGCCCCAAGCTGTCAAGTCCGAGTGCGAGGGCACGGCGGACCCCGCTCGGGGTTGAGGGATGTGTGGGCAGCGCAAAGCGACAGCATACCCGAGGGGCACACCGCTGTCTACCTCGGGGACCCCGTGCGGCCAACTGGGCCGCTGAAGAGTCAACCCCGCCGTCATCGAACCGCGCTGGCCGGTGTTGCCCGGGCGGTTCCTCGTCGGCAGGCCAGCGAGGAGGTGCAAGAGGATGGTGACTCCCCCGCGCCAAAACGTCAAGCACCATTGGCGTTATTGAGGAAATCCGTGACCAAGACGTAACCCCGTGTCCCCCTTTAGGACACTTCAGCCCAGATGGCGCCCGACAACGTTGTGCGCAAGACCTTCCCAACCCTGCACTCTGCATTCGACACCAAGGGATACAACCTCACTCACGCCAACACCTCGACGGCGACCATGGCAACGTCAGGCATGACGAAGGGGGCCGACCTCCTGGGCCGACCCCCTTCCATGCTCGCGTGAGCGGAGAGGCTTAGCTACTTCAGGGAAACCTTGGCGCCCACGGCCTCAAGCACCTCTTTGGCCTTCTGAGCGGTCTCCTTGTTGACCTTCTCCAGAACCGGCTTGGGCGCGCCCTCGACCAGGTCCTTGGCCTCCTTGAGACCCAGGTTGGTAAGCGTGCGCACCTCCTTGATGACCGGAATCTTGTTCTCGCCAGCCGACTCCAGGATGACGTCGAACTCGTCCTGCTCGGCAGCAGCGTCGCCGCCAGCGCCGCCGCCAGCCGGGGCTGCGGCCATGGCCATCGCGACCGGGGCGGCGGCGGTGACGTCGAACGTCTCTTCGAAGAGCTTCACGAACTCGGAGAGCTCAAGCAGGGTCATTTCCTTGAACGCGTCAAGGAGGTTATCGGTGCTCATCTTCGCCATGGTGGCGTCCTTTCGGGTAAATCCGGCCGAGGGCCGGGTGGGCCTTAGCCCTCGGTGGTTTCCTCAACGGCCGCATCGGCCGTCGTGGTCTCGGACGCCTCGGCGGCTGCCTCAGCGGGTACTTCTTCGACACCTGCGTCAGCCGAGGCCTCAGCAGCGGTTGCTTCGTCGGCAACTACGTCGGCCGGAGCCGCCGCAGGTGCTGGTGCTGCAGCTACGGCCGACGGATCGGCCTCGAGCTTGGCCTGCAGTGCGCCAAGGGCACGCGCGGTCTTGGACAGCGGAGCTGCGAACAGCGCCGCGGCCTGGGACTGCTTGGCCTTCATGGCGCCAGCAAGCTTGGACAGCAATACCTCGCGCGACTCAAGGTCGGCGATCGCGGCAACGTCCTTGGCAGTGAGCTGCTTGCCGTCCAGGATGCCGCCCTTGATGACCAGCGCCGGGAACTCCTTGGCGAAGTCACGCAGGGACTTTGCTGCCACGACCGCATCGCCCTTGACGAACGCAATAGCGCTCGGTCCGGCGAGAAGGTCGTCGAGACCGGAGACACCGGCCTGCTTGGCAGCAATCTTGGACAGCGTGTTCTTGACTACCGAGTAGGTGACGGTCGAGCCCAGCGAACGACGCAGGGTCTTGATCTGCGCGACGGTGAGGCCGCGGTACTCGGTGAGGACAGCCGCGTTCGACGTGCGGAAGTGGTCGGTCAGCTCGGCGACGGTATTCGCCTTGTCGGGCCGGGCCATGGGGCTCCTCTCGTGGAGTCCCTCTCATGCAGAACGCCCCGGCGCAGGCGCACGGGGCGGGGTCCGGCAGAGCCGGTCCTTACTCGTTCACCTGCGCGGGCCGCCCGCATAAGCGGGACCTTTGATCGATTCCGGTTGCCCGGACTCGATGACCTGCGGTCTTCGGTGAGCCACAGAGTACGGGGTGACCCGAAAGGAGGGCAAATCCCTCCTTCGGGCCACCCCCGTACTCCTGTGGCCAGTCGACCTACCGGGCTACGGCAGCAACTTCGCTGTCGGTGCGGCCGGGTTGTACATGGCCTTCTTCGCTCCGCCAGTGGGCGAGCTGGTCGCCAACATGACGTAGTCGGTCAGTCGGCCCAGGGTGCCGGCCGAGTCGTACTGACCCATCCAGTAACCGGTGAGGCCCTGATGCGTGGCCGCATTCACCAGGAACGGAACCGAGGCCGCGGAGCGGAAGGTGCTCGACTTCGTCTGGATAGCGTTGATCAGGCCCTGACGGGTCAGGTTGGGACCTGCCGCCTTGAGTGCCTGAGCCATGACGTAAGCGGTGTTCACGCCGAAGTACGTGTAGAAGTTCCACGGCAGCCCGGACGCCTCTACCAGCGTCTTCATCTGCTTGACGTACGCGTTGCCCACGTCGGAAGACGCCACAAGGAACGACGGCGTGTACATCTTGTTCATCAACGCTGTCGTGGCCGCACCAAGGATGCCCTTGAGGATCTGCGGCTCAGATCCCACCGACGTGACCATCCACGTGGGTGCGAAGCCGACCTTGGCCGAGGTTCCCAGCAGGTTGGCGGTCGCCTGCGTGATGCCGAAGAACACCACGAGCTGGCAGCCGGCGGTCTTGAGCTTCACCGCCTGTGCCGCGAACGGCGTGGCAACGGTGAGCGCCGAGTAGGACGTCGTGGTGTCGAACGTCATCCCCGCGGCTGTGAAGCCGTTTGATGCGTCGATACCGAAGTCACCCTCCTGGTACATGAAGCAACGCTTCAGACCTGACAGTGCCGGAGTGTTGGAAATGTAGTACGCCATTGCCTTGGCCTCGACCGCGTACGACGGCAGATAAGGAACCGTCATCGGGTACTTCTTGACGTTGCCGAATGCCGAATAGCCGGTGTTGGGGAACAGGTCCGGGACGCCGCGCTTGCTGAGATCAGCGACGACGGTCTCGTGAGTTGCCGTGCCCAACGATCCGAAGGAGGCGAAGATCTTTTCATTGAGCAACAGGTCCGTCGTGAGGCCCGGAGTGAGCGCGGGGTTGTAAGAGTCGTCCTTGACCACCAGACGAACCTTGCGGCCGTTGATGCCACCGTTTTTGTTGAGGTAGGCGAAGTAGGCCTGCTGAGCCTGCGGAATGACCGAGTACCCGGCCGAAGCCGCACCCGTGATGGGCGTGGTTTCTCCGAGCACGATTTCTGTCGCGGACACGCCCGGGTCGGCGGCCTGTGCGGGTGTGGCGACACCCACGGCGATCAGCGCAAGGCTGGCGGCCGCGGCGGTGGCGCGAAGGATGGTTCTGGTCTTCACGAGTACTCCTCCGTTACGAGTGATGCGGATGCGCCATATGGACGCGCTCCGTTCAGCGGAGGTTACTGACGAGTTCACCTTTCCGCTGGCTGATTTGCCGAAATTGTGTGAGCCGGGTCACAGGACTAGCGGCGGACACGTGCCGCAAAGTCCCGGGCCGTCCCCACGATGCCGCCGGGCGCCACGAGGACTACGAGCACAAGAAGCAGGCCGTAGAGCAGGTTCGGCGCGTTGTCCGACACCTGTGCCGGCCACCCTCGCCCGTCGGCCAGATTCCCCACGAGTGAGGGCAGCCCCACGATGATCACGGCGCCGATGACCCCGCCGAGCAGGGACGCGCGGCCGCCGAGAATGACGCCGACCAGCAGGGCGAGCGAGAGTCCCACCCCGTAGGCGCTCGGGCCTACGTAGGTCAGGAGCTGCGCGAACACCGCACCCGCCAGGGCCGCAAACAGGCTGCTCACGGTGAACGCGGACACCTTCGACATGGCGGGCGAGATTCCCGACAACGCCGCGGCGATCGGATCGTCGCGCACTGCACGCCAGCGTCTGCCTTGACGACCTCGAACGAGGTTGAGCGCGACGAAGCCGGCAATGCACGCAATAGCTATGGCCATCGATGCCTGCCACTGCTCGACGATGAAACCCGGGTCTGTGACCGTGCCTGACGGTGTCGTCGGTATGAGGTCAGTGGCGGAGGGCGAGGGCGATGCCGAGGGCGACGAGCCGGTTGCCGATGCCGACCCGGATCCCGTCACATCGTCCATGGTCAGCATGTCGCTTGCAGCGAGATCACTTGACGTCGCTTCACTGGGCATCACGCCAGTCGGCCCGACAGACGGACTCAGGAATTGGTCAAGAACAGAGTTGTCGGTCGTGGCTATGTCGCTCGCCGCACTGTCTGAGTAACCACCATCGGGGTAAGGCACGGTGAGCATGAACCCATTGCTTCCGCCCAGGAATGCGAATCTGTTGGCAATGGCCGGGATGCCCACGGCGAGTCCCAGAGTGAAGCCCGCCAGATAGGGCCCACGCAGACGAGCCGCAATGAGACCCACCGCAAAGCCCACGAGCACACCGCACAAGCCTGCACAGATGACAGACCACACTGCATTCCATGGCAGACCCAGCAGCGGCACCGTGGTCCAGTGCATGCTCGTGAGCGCGAACGTGTATCCGCCCACAGCCATCAGGGCACCGTTGCCCAGCGAGACCTGTCCGGATAACCCGACCAGGATCGCCATGCCGAGCATGGCGATGGCATACATAGCCACCATGGCCATGAGGTGGCTGTAGTACGGGTCGATAACTGTGTTGAGTCGCGAGAGCAGAAGCCACAGCACACAAAAGGCTGGAACGTGCAGAAGAAGGCGCGATGAGCGAACGCGCAACCACATCTGGGTCATACCTATACCGCCCGAGCCTTACCGCGCCCGAAGAGACCTTCGGGCTTGAGGATCAAACTCACGGCAAGAAGAACGAGCACCACAACCGGCGCGCTTGAGGAATCCGAGTATCCGGTGACCAACGACAGCACCACGCCCGTGCCGACGCCGAAGAAAACGGCCCCGACCAGGCTGTCGAGGCCGCCTAGGACAGCGGCAGTGAAGGCAAACACGAGAAAGATGTCGAAACTGTTGGGTGCGAGTGTGGCCGATGGCGCGATCAGTACGCCGGCCACGGCACCCACGACACCCGCGATAGCCCAGCCCAGCCCCAGCATGCGACCCACGCGCACGCCGGAGAGTCGGGCAACTTCGGGGTTGAAGGCCGACGCACGCATCGCCAGACCCACGGATGTGCGAGTCAGGAGCAACCCGAGGCCAATCACGAGGATGGCCGTGACGGCGATGATGAGAATGTCGTACCAAGAAATGGGCCAGACGTGGCCAAAGACTTCGAGACCGGCATTGGCAATGGGCGGGCCGAAGGGTTGCGGGCTAGCGCCCCAGATCATCGCGGCCGCTGCCTGCAAGGCGATCAGCACACCGAAGGTTGCGATGATCGCGCCAGACGTATCCATGCGGCGTACCGGACGCAGGATGAGCGCTTGAACGATCAATCCCAACAGTGCACCTGCCACAAGTGCTACGGCGAGACCGAGCACCCACGAGCCACTTGCTTCGCGAACGGCGAAAGCGACAAAAGTGGTGGCCATGGCCTGACCCACCTGAGCGAAGTTCACGATCCGGGTCGACCGCCAGGTCAACACGAGAGCAATCGCCAGCAGGGCGATCACAGCACCCGAGCCAATTCCACCAAGGAGGTAGTCGAAGAAGGCAGTCATTGCTCAGTACCCCAGGTATGCATGTCGAAGTTCATCGTGAGCGGCAATGTGCTCGGCCGGGCCTTCCATGACGACGCGACCAAGATTGAGCACAACGCCATGAGTGGCAACGCGCAGCGCGGTCACCGCGTTTTGTTCTACGAGCAGAACCGCGAGGTTGGCGTCAACGGACAACCGGCGCACGAGCTCCAGGATCTGGGTGACGATCAGTGGGGCAAGGCCGAGTGATGGCTCATCAAGCATTAGGCACGTGGGCGCACACATCAGTGCGCGCGCAATGGCGAGTTGCTGACGTTCGCCGCCACTCAAGGTATCGGCCCGGCTGCGACGGCGGTCGGCGAGGATGGGGAACAGGTCAAGAGCCTCAGCCTTGCTGGTCTTGCGGGCAGCCTTGTCGCGCCACAGGCCACCCAGATCAAGGTTCTCTTCAACGGTCAGTTCAGGGATCGTCGATCGACCTTCGGGCACCAACACAACGCCAGCCCGAACGATGTCCTCCGGCCGGAGGCTCGTGATCCCTACGCCGGAGAGCGCGACGGAGCCCGACGCGGGCTTCACCAACCCAGCAATCGTGCGCATGAGTGTGGACTTGCCTGCTCCGTTGGCGCCAATCACAGCAGTGACGGTGCCGGACGGGACGGTGAGACTGACCCTCTCGAGCGCGCGAACGGCACCGTAGGTCACGGTGACGTCAGCGATCTCCAGCATCACGCCGCCCCCTCGTCGCCGAGGTAGGCGGCGAGTACGGCCGGGTTCGAGCGCACTTCTGCAGGCGAGCCCGACGCAATGACGGCTCCGGCGTCCAGCACCCAGATGAGGTCACACACGGACATCACGAGTTCCATGTGGTGCTCGACGAGAAGAACACTGCGATGAGGCACCCAGCTTCGAATCAGTTCGCCGAGCTCGGACATATCGTCTGCGCCGATACCGCCGGCGGGTTCGTCGAGCATGATCAAGCGCGGATCCGACATCAGCGCCCTTGCCAACGCGACACGCTTTTGGACGGGGTACGGAAGCTCACTGGGGCGCTTGTGCGCGACGTCGCCGATCCCCAGCTCAGTGAGCAGGTCATCTGCGCGCTGGCCCGCTCGATGATCTGACGCATCCATCCAGGGCATCGCGACCGCGTCCGCGACAATGCCGCCCGCGGGAGCTTCAACGTGCGCCGACATCACGTTTTCGCGAACTGTCATGGAAGCAAACAGCCCCACGCCTTGAAGGGTGCGCGAGATACCTAATCCCGCAAGCCGGTGGGGACGCACACCGCGCAAGCTCTCGCCATTGAAGGCAATCTGCCCCGAGACGACGGGAACTAGTCCGCAGATCGCGTTGAACACCGTCGTCTTGCCGGCACCGTTGGGGCCAATGAGTCCGACAACGGTGCCCTGCGGTACCGACAGGTTGATTCCATCGAGGACGGTGAGGCCACCGAGGCGAACCCTGAGATCCGTCACGGTCAGAATGCCGCTGTCCATCGCCCTCCCGTCAGATTCGTCACGACAGATTCGTCACAACAGTCTGAGGGGGTGATGGAAAGCGGTCAACCGCTTCGCGCAAAGCAACCACACAAATGTTTCTGGTGTTGGCTTTCACAAAGAAGAAGGGGCGCGGACACCCGCGCCCCTTCCGACGTCACACAGCTGTCTACGACTCGTCGTCGACGAGCAGGTTCTTGGTGCGGTTGGTATCCAGTTGAATGCCAGGCCCCATGGTCGACGAGAGCGTCGCCTTGCGCACGTAGCGTCCCTTGGCAGACGAGGGCTTCACGCGCAGGACCTCGTCGAGCACGGCCGCGTAGTTCTCGACCAACGCCTCGGTGGTGAAGGAGGCCTTGCCGATCGGGAAGTGCAGGTTGGAGTGCTTGTCGACGCGGAACTCGATCTTGCCGCCCTTGATGTCGTTGACGGCCTTGGCGACGTCCATCGTGACTGTGCCGGTCTTGGGGTTGGGCATAAGGCCACGAGGGCCAAGCACCTTGCCGAGCGTGCCAACCTTGCCCATGAGGTCAGGGGTTGCAACGGCAGAATCAAAGTCCGTCCAGCCACCCTTAACCTTCTCGATCATGTCGTCGCCACCGACGAAGTCGGCTCCGGCGGCGCGTGCTTCGTCAGCCTTCTCACCGTTGGCGAAGACCAGGACCCGGGCGGTCTTGCCGGTGCCGTGCGGAAGGTTGACGGTGCCACGCACCATCTGATCGGCCTTGCGGGGATCGACACCAAGTCGCATCGAGACCTCGACGGTCGGATCGAACTTGAACTTGGTGGTGTCCTTGACGATCTTGACCGCCGCGAGGGGCGAGTACAGCTCGTCGGGGTTGATCTTCTCTGCTGTGGCGTTGTACGCCTTGCTGCGCTTCATCTGTCTGCTCCTTCGCAGGTCGTGGTGTGTGGGCCGCGCTGGCCCTCCCACTTATGTGAGTGGTGCTGGGGTTGATTGTGCTGTGATGCGGTGTCACCTAGGCGGTGACGGTGATGCCCATCTGGCGTGCGGTGCCCTCGATGATCTTCATCGCGGCGTCGACGTCGTTGGCGTTGAGGTCGGGCATCTTGGTCTCAGCGATCTCGCGGACCTGAGACTTGGAGATGCTGCCGGCCTTGACCTTGTGCGGCTCGCCCGAGCCCTTCTCCAGGCCAGCGGCCTTGAGGATGAGGCGGGACGCGGGCGGTGTCTTGAGGGTGAAGTCGAATGTGCGGTCCTCGTAGACCGTGATCTCTACAGGGATCACATTGCCCTTCTGGTTCTCCGTGGCCGCGTTGTAGGCCTTGCAGAACTCCATGATGTTCACACCATGCTGACCGAGGGCGGGGCCTACGGGCGGCGCGGGGTTCGCGGCACCAGCCTGAATCTGCAACTTGATCAGGCCGGCAACCTTCTTCTTCTTCGGTGCCATGTCGGGTCCTTCGTTGGTGGGCCGGTCGGCTGACGCCGACCGGGTCGTGCTTAGTTGCGGACGATCTGCCCGAAGGCGAGCTCGACCGGGGTCTCTCGCCCGAAGATTTCGACGAGGCCGGTGACCTTCTGGGCCTCGATGTTGATCTCCGAGATTGTGGCGTGCAACGTGGCGAACGGTCCGTCGACCACGGTGACGGAGTCACCGACAGTGAAGTCGATTTCAATGGCGGGGGCAGATGATGAACCGCCGGACGACGCGGGAGAACCAGGCGCCGACGACTTCTTCTCCGGGGTCGGAGCAAGGATCGACACGACTTCGTCCAGCGACAGCGGCGACGGACTGTGTCCGTGGCCGACGAATCCCGTGACGCCGGGCGTGTGGCGAATGGCGCCCCACGACTCGTCGGTCAGATCCATGCGCACCAGGACGTATCCGGGGAACTTGTTGCGTCGAACGTTCTTGCGAACGCCGCCCTTGATCTCGGTGACCTCTTCCATCGGCACTTCGACCTGATAGATGTAGTCCTCCATGTTCATGGTGACGGTGCGGGTCTCGATGTTGCCCTTGACCTTGTTCTCGTAGCCCGCGTAGGCATGAACGACGTACCACTCGCCAGGCGAGACGCGCATCTGCTCGCGGAACTCAGCAACCGGGTCGACTTCTTCCTCGTCGACGATCATGATGATGGAGTCTTCCTCGGCCTCGACGATGGCTTCGACGATGGCTTCGACGATGGCTTCGGCTTCGATCACGGCTTCGGCGTCGGCCGCCTCGTCGATCGCGCTGGCCTCATCGACGATCGCCTCGGCCTCGGCGACCACAGCAGCTTCGTCTGCTGACGGACCGGTTGAGAACGGGTCGTTGAACTCGGACACGGGACTCCTTGGTTATGGCTTTAGCCGAAGACGAACAGGACGGCGCGGGTGAAGATGAAGTCGAGGCCCGCCACGATCGACGCCATGATGACGACGAACACGACCACCACGGTGGTGTAGGCCACCAGCTCCTTGCGCGTGGGCCAGATGACCTTGCGCAATTCGGCGACGACCTGACGAACGAAGAGGGCGAGGCGGCTGAAGACATTGCCGCGCGAGCGCTTCTGCGAACGCTTCTTGGCGCCCTTGCCGTTCGTGTCGTCCTTGTCGGAACCGTCGTCGACGAGTGCGTTCGTGTCGGTCATGCCTTCCTCCTTCCTTGCATCCATGCCCGGTCGCATTCGACGACCGGGGCCTTCGTCCTTCCGCAGGGCCGGAGGGACTTGAACCCCCAACCGCCGGTTTTGGAGACCGGTGCTCTACCAGTTGAGCTACGACCCTTCGATGGGGGTGGAGGGCCAGCCCTAGGCGCCGGATGGCCGCCTCAGGGCAGGCTTACGCCGACCTCAATCGAGGGGCGAGTGTACGGCGGCCCGTTCGGCTAGGTCCAATCCACGTGAGGCAGCCTCTAGGCCAGACTGCAAGGATGAGGACATGACGTCACGCATCTCCCGCCGAATCGCCGCCATTTCCGAGTCAGCCACCCTGGCCGTGGACGCCAAGGCCAAGGCCCTCAAGGCTGCCGGACGCCCCGTGATCGGTTTCGGAGCCGGAGAGCCAGATTTTCCGACCCCCTCGTACGTGGTCGACGCGGCCATCGCCGCCTGCAAGGACCCCAAATGGCACCGCTACACCCCGGCGGCCGGCCTGCCCGAGCTGCGCGAGGCCATCGCGGCCAAGACCCTGCGTGACTCTGGACTCGCACTGACCGCCGCTCAGGTGC
>Ga0136641_1000361_pt1 | contig 19629 bp, 18 predicted proteins | sample EliLak1302023Y_FD_115312 | JGI IMG/M metagenome (GOLD analysis project Ga0136641, IMG submission 115312) | Freshwater microbial communities from Elizabeth Lake, Yosemite National Park, California, USA - 13020-23Y | ecosystem: Environmental > Aquatic > Freshwater > Lake ...
ATTCTGGAGCCTTACCGCATGGAAATCGTGCAGGGCAATGTGGTGAACCGCGAACAGCTCGCCGCCATTCCCAAGGGGGCCAGCCGGGCGCAGGTGGCAGCCGTGCTGGGCACGCCTTTGCTCACCAGTGTGTTCCACCCCGACCGCTGGGTGTACGCCTTTAGCCTGTACCAGCAGGGCAAACCTGGCCAGTTGCGCCAAGTGACCGTGTTTTTCAAAGGCGACAGTATGGAGCGCATCGACGCTGATGCGCTGCCTACCGAGTCCGAGTTTGTGAACAGTTTGAGTACCAACGCGGAGCTGCCTCCCATCAAGGCGCTTGAAGCCAGTGCACAAGCCCTGGAAAAGTTCCCGGCGCCTGCGCCTAAAGCGGCTGCCTCGGCACTGCCACCTGCGCGCACCAATTACCCGCCCTTAGAGCCTTAGGGCCGTCGCCACCAAGAGAGCGCAGCTATGACGCACGCCATTGCCATTGCCGGTGCCTCCGGGCGCATGGGCCAGATGCTGGTGGACGCAGTGCGCGCCGCCGACGATTGCCACTTGGACGCCGCGCTGGACCGCGCGGACAGCCCGGCGATCGGCCAGGACGCCGGCGCCTTTGGCGGGCAAAGCACCGGTGTGCTGATTTCGCCGGACCTAGAGGCAGGCTTGTTGCACAGTAAATTTCTGATCGACTTCACCCGCCCGGAAGGAACGATGGCGCATTTGGCCGTGTGTCGCCGCCTGGGCGTTGCGATGGTGATAGGCACCACCGGATTTAGCGAGGCCCAGAAAGCCGAAATAGCCGAGGCGGCCAAAGACATTCCCATCATGCTGGCGCCCAATATGAGCGTGGGTGTCAACGTGACCCTGAAGTTGCTGGAGCTGGCCGCTAAGGCCATGGCCACCGGTTATGACATCGAGATCATTGAGGCGCATCACCGCCACAAGGTGGACGCACCTTCGGGCACGGCTCTGAAGATGGGCGAGGTCATCGCCCAAGCCCAGGGCCGCACGCTGGCCGATTGCGCGGTGTACACCCGTGAAGGCATTACCGGCGAGCGCGATCCGTCGAGCATCGGTTTTGCCACGATTCGCGGTGGCGATATTGTGGGCGACCATACGGTGCTGTTCGCCGGTACCGGCGAGCGCATCGAGATCAGCCACAAATCATCCAGCCGCGCCACCTATGCCCAAGGCAGCTTGCGCGCAGTGCGTTTTTTGGCGGGCAAGCAAAACGGCATGTTCGACATGTTTGACGTGCTGGGCTTGCGCTAAGCAGGGGGTTCACATGTTTGAAGGCGACGCAGTCCACAAAGCGGTAGCCGCACTGCTGCTGTTGATGTCCTTGGCCAGTTGGTCCATCATTTTTTGGAAAAGTTTTTTCCTGCGCAGTGCGCTGGCCGGCTTGGAGCGCAGCGTCGCGGCTTTTTGGCAGGCGCCCGATGTCGAGCAGGCCTTGCACACCTTGCCTGCATTCGACCGCGCCGCGCTGCTGACGCCCCTGATTGAAGCGGGCCGGCGGCAAATGCGCCAGGACGCGCAGCCCCGGCTGGCGGCGCAAGGTTCGAGCGCCCAGCAATTGACCCGCGTGCTGCGCGATGCCTTGCAGACCGGTGTGCGCCGCTTGCAGTCCGGGCAGGTTATTTTGGCCAGTGTGGGCTCGATGGCACCGTTTGTCGGGCTGCTCGGCACGGTGTGGGGCATTTACGGCGCTTTGGCGACGATTGCACAGGCCGGTCAAATCAGCATCGCCCAAGTGGCTGGCCCGGTGGGCGAGTCCTTGATCATGACGGCGGCGGGCTTAGCGGTGGCCATTCCGGCGGTGCTGGGCTACAACCTGCTGGGGCGGCTGATTGGGCGTATCGAAGCCGATCTGGAAGGCTTTGCCCGCGATCTGCGTGAGTTGCTGGTGTACCAAAGCCAGGCGGCGGCCTACCCGCCGGACGGCGCCCTGGACTAGCGCCTGGCCATGTCTTTTGGGCGCCTCCAAGCCAAGCGCAGCGATGCGCCCATGAGCGACATCAATATGACGCCCTTGATCGACGTGATGTTGGTGCTGCTGGTGATATTCATCATTACCGCGCCCATGATGCTCAGCGCCGTGAAAGTGGACCTGCCTAAGGCCAATGCGGCAGCCACCAGCCAAAGCGACGCGCAAGCACTGGCCGTGACCATCGACCCGGCAGGTGCCGTCTTTGTGCAAGAGCAGCGCTTGCAGGGCGATGCTTTGCAGCTGGCCTTGCAACAAGCGGCCCAGCGCAACCCGGCCACCGAGGTGCAGCTACGCGCCGACGCGGCGGTGCCCTACGGGCGGGTGGTGGAGTTCATGGCGCTGGCTAATGCAGCGGGCTTGAGCCGCATCGGCTTCGTGACTGAAAAGCCGCATTAATCTCCTCAGGCGCTGGCCTGTGTGCATCTTGGGCCATGCCCGCAGGCTTGGCGATGTGCGGGCCTAAAATGCCTGTCGCCCCTCAGCCCTTACCCCAATGCAAGACAAGTACCAACACACCGCCATAGAGCAAGCCGCCCGTAGCCATTGGGCGCAGCCTTTGTGGAACGGCCACGAGGCCTACCGCGTGACCGAAGACGCCGGCAAAGACAAGTTTTACGCCTGTTCCATGCTGCCCTATCCCAGCGGCAAGCTGCACATGGGCCATGTGCGCAACTACACCATCAACGACATGCTGACGCGCTATTTGCGCATGAAGGGCTATAACGTCTTGATGCCCATGGGCTGGGATGCGTTTGGCCTACCGGCTGAAAACGCGGCCCTGAAAAACGGTGTGCCGCCGGCGAAGTGGACCTACGAGAATATTGCCCACATGAAGCAGCAGATGCAGGCCATGGGCCTGGCCATCGACTGGAGCCGCGAAGTCGCGACCTGCGACCCGAGCTATTACAAATGGAACCAGTGGCTGTTTTTAAAGATGCTGGAAAAGGGCGTGGCCTACCGCAAAACCCAGGTGGTGAACTGGGACCCGGTGGACCAGACGGTACTGGCCAATGAGCAGGTGATTGACGGGCGCGGCTGGCGTACCGGCGCACTGGTGGAAAAGCGCGAGATTCCCGGCTACTACCTGAAGATTACCGACTACGCGCAAGAGTTACTCGACCATGTGCAAACCGGCCTGCCCGGCTGGCCCGAGCGCGTCAAGCTGATGCAGGAAAACTGGATTGGCAAGAGCGAAGGCGTGCGCTTTGCGTTCCCCCACACCATCGAAGACGCCAGTGGCGCTTTGATCGGTGAGGGCCGCATGTATGTGTTTACGACCCGGGCTGACACCATCATGGGTGTGACCTTTTGCGCTGTAGCGCCTGAGCATCCCCTGGCCCAGCATGCGGCCTTGACTAACCCGGTATTGGCGGCCTTTATCGAGGAATGCAAGGCGGGTGGCACCACGGAAGCTGAGTTGGCGGTGAAAGAAAAAGCCGGTATGGATACGGGCCTGACGGTGACACATCCCTTGACTGGGGAAGCGGTGGCACTGTGGGTGGGTAACTACGTGTTGATGAGCTACGGCGATGGCGCGGTGATGGGCGTGCCGGCGCATGATGAGCGTGATTTTGCGTTTGCTTTGAAATATGGGTTGGCGATTCGGCAAGTTGTCGCTGTCTCTTTTGCCTCGGGGGCAGCCACGCCAAGGCCTGCGCCGGGTTCCTCCTCCGCAGGCTCAATGTCGGTACCCGGCACAGGCCTTGGCGTGGCCGCGTCGCGTGCCGAAGGTGCCGAATCGCCCGTTTCCACTACTGCCTCGCGTGCTGACTTGGACCGTGCGTTTTTGGCTTTTGATGCGGGCGTTTGGCAGGACTGGTATGCCGAAAAAGGTGCTGGCGTGGCGGTGCAGTCGGGCAAGTACAACGGTTTGGGTTTCAAAGCTTGTTTGGATGCGGTGGCGGCTGATTTGGCTGCATTGGGCCTGGGCGAGAAAAAAACCACCTGGCGGCTGCGCGACTGGGGTGTGTCGCGCCAGCGGTATTGGGGTACGCCGATTCCCATCATTCATTGCGAAGCGCATGGCGCAGTGCCGGTACCCGAAAAAGATTTGCCAGTGGTGCTGCCGCTCGATTGCATTCCGGATGGGTCGGGCAACCCCTTGCACAAGCACGAAGGTTTTCATGCGGGCGTGACCTGCCCGGTGTGTGGCAAAGCGGCGCGGCGTGAGACCGACACCATGGATACCTTTGTCGATTCCAGCTGGTACTACATGCGCTATTGCGACCCGGCCAATAGCGAGGCCATGGTCGCCGAGGGCGCGGCCTATTGGGCACCTATGGACCAGTACATCGGCGGTATTGAGCACGCGATTTTGCACCTCTTGTACGCGCGCTTTTGGACCAAGGTGATGCGCGATTTGGGGCTGGTCAAGATTGATGAGCCGTTTACCAAGCTGCTCACCCAAGGCATGGTGCTCAACCATATTTACTCGCGTCGCACCGACAAGGGCGGTAAAGACTATTTCTGGCCGCAAGACGTGGAGCATATGCACGACGCTAGTGGCAAAGTCATAGGTGCGCGCCTGATCAAAGCAGTGGGCGATTTGCCTATCGGTACCGCGATTGACTACGAAGGCGTGGGCACTATGTCCAAGTCCAAAAACAATGGCGTGGACCCGCAGGACTTGATCGAGAAATATGGTGCCGATACCGCGCGGCTGTACACCATGTTCACCTCGCCGCCCGAGGCCACGCTGGAATGGAACGACGCGGGCGTGGAGGGCAGTTACCGCTTTTTGCGCCGCGTATGGAATTTTGGCTACAAGTTGTCGGCACTGGACATGGCCGCTAGCCATGAAGCGCTGGCGGCTGATGGTGGCTTGGCGGCTATGGCGTTTCCCAAAGAGGCCAAGGTGCTGCGTCTGGAAATCCATACCGTGCTCAAGCAGGTGGACTACGACTACCAGCGTATGCAGTACAACACCGTGGTCTCGGGCACCATGAAGATGCTCAATGCCTTGGAAGACTTCAAGGGCCAGGGCACGCCCGATGGCCTGGTAGCTTTGGCCGAAGGCTTTGGCCTGTTGCTGCGTGTGCTGTACCCGGCCACGCCGCATCTGGCGCATGCGCTGTGGGTGGAACTGGGCTATGCCAAGCAAGGCGGCGATTTGCTCGATGCCGCTTGGCCTTCGGTAGACGCCAGCGCGCTGGTCCAAGACGAAATTTCACTGGTGCTGCAAATCAATGGCAAATTGCGCGGCGCGTTGCTGGTGCCATCTGCGGCATCGCGTGAAGCGATTGAAGCCCTGGCGCTGCAAAACGCCACCGTGCAAAGTTTCGCCCAAGGGGCTGCGCCTAAAAAAGTGGTGGTCGTGCCCGGGCGTTTGGTCAACGTGGTGCTCTAGGCGCTGCGCTCCACATGATGCACACAACCCTTCGCACTGTAACTTTTTGGCTGGCGCTGGCTGTGGCCGCAACGCTTATGCAGGGTTGTGGTTTTGCTTTGCGTGGCGCACCCAACTATGTATTTGACACGGTGGCCGTCACGCCCGAGCGATCCGGCGGCGTGTCCGCTGAGTTATCGCGTTTGTTAGGCAGTCGGGTACGCCCTGCGCTGACACCGGAAGGCGGCATGGCGCCCGATGCGATTATTGAGGTCTTGAGCGAATCGCGCCAAAAAGTGGTGGTGGGTGTGAACGCGGCGGGTTTGGTGCGCGAGTTTGAACTGCGCCTGGCGGTGCGCTTTTCGGTGCGCACGCCCAAAGGCAAAGTGTTGATTGAGCCGACCGATATTCGCTTGGAGCGCAGTGTCAGTTTCAATGAGGCTGCGGTGCTGTCCAAAGAAACCGAAGAGGTGATGCTCAACCGCGATATGCAAACCGACGCGGTGCAGCAAATCGTGCGCCGCTTGGCGGCGATCAAGTCTTTGGCGCCCTAAGGCTGGCGCGCCATGCAACTAGCGCCTTTGCAACTGGGCCGGCATTTGGAGCGAGGCCTTAAAAGCCTGTACACCCTGCACGGCGATGAGCCGCTGCTGCAGCAAGAAGCGCTGGACGCACTGCGCGCCCATGCACGCAGCCAAGGCTTTACTGAGCGCAGCGCGCACATGGTCGCGGGCGCGCATTTCGACTGGAGCGAAGTGCTGGCCGCTGGTGGCAGCATGAGTCTGTTTGCCGACAAGCAAATTATTGAAATTCGCATCCCTAGCGGTAAGCCGGGTAAAGAAGGCAGCGCCGCCTTGCAACAAATTGCTGAACAGGCGCAAGGCAATGAAGCGGTGCTTAGCATTATTTTGCTGCCACGCTTAGACAAAGCCACCAAAGCCGCAGCCTGGTTTAGTGCCTTAGAAAATTGCGGCGTGACGCTGCAAGTGGACCCGGTAGAGCGCAAAGACCTGCCGGCCTGGATCGCCCAGCGCCTGGGCGCCCAAGGCTTGCGTGTGGCGACGGGCGAAGAAGGGCAGCGCACACTGCAGTTTTTTGCCGACCGCGTAGAAGGCAATTTGCTCGCTGCGCACCAAGAGGTGCAAAAACTCGCGTTGCTGTTTGCGCCCCCTGTGCAAAGCGATGGCGTGCTGCGCTGGGAGCAGGTGGAGGCGGCGGTACTGAATGTGGCGCGCTATGACGTGTTTAAGCTGAGCGAAGCGGTGCTGGCCGGGCACGCACTGCGCGTGCAGCGCATGCTTGAAGGCCTGCAGGCCGAGGGCGAGGCCGAGGTGCTGGTGCACTACACCTTGGCTGAAGATATTCGCGCCTTAAAGCGCGTCAAAGATGCCATGGCCCAGGGGCGTCCGCTACCTTTGGCCCTGCGCGAGAACCGCATCTGGGGCAATAAAGAGCGCTTGTTTGAGCGCGTGCTGCCGCGCATCAGCGCGCCGCAACTGGCACAATTGCTGCAAGCGGCGCACACCGTGGACGGCATTATCAAAGGCCTCAAGCAGCCCGATTGGCCCGCCAGCGGCTGGCAGGCGCTGCACCGGCTGGCGTTGGACTTGTGCCGCTTGGCGGCGCCGGCTAAGCCTGTGGCGACGCGCTCTTAATTGAGTTCGGTACGCGCGCTATCGCAGCGATTCTTCGGGTGATGGCGGTACATCGGGGACCTGCGCCAAAGCCACTTCGAAGCGCGATTGTGAAGCCCGTGCCGCACGGGCGCCGATGTATTTTTCGGTATTAAAGGCCGAAGCTTTCTCTGCCACCGCAGATGCGATGAACTGGTTGAGCGATACCCGGTCTTGCGCTGACATTTCCCGCACCAATTGGTGCAGCGAGTCGGGTAAGCGAAGGCTGATGGCACCCATAATTTAAGTCTCCAGTTGTTGCAAAAATTCACGCGGCGTCATCACTACGACGCCCAAAGAGGCAGCGTTTTTGAAGTCTGACACATTCCAGGTCACTACACAGGCACCCGAGGCCATGGCCAGTTCAAGCAAAAAATCGTCGTCCGGGTCCTTGAGCAGCGGCCTCCACAAGTAAAAAATTTCGTGGGCTTGCGCGCGGGCACACAGAAAATCAATCACGTCGTCAATCGCTTGCGCCGACAGTTGCAGTTGCCCGCGTTTGAGCACAGCCTCATATTCAGCGACCAGAGGCGTTGAAATATGCATGCGGTAAGCCCCGTTCGGCAAGGCAGATAGCAGCGCGAAGGACGCACCTTGGCGCGAGCGCAAGGCGCTTAGCAGCACATTGGTATCTATCACTGCGTCGAGGAACATTTTGGTATTATAGGTAATACCGTCGTATTGAGATCAACGGCCCCAAAACCTCCGGGCGCCGCATGCGTGAAAATCCAGCCATGAACACCTCTGTTGCCAACCCCATCGAAACCACGCACCTGTTGGGCGCGCAGGCCAAGGCGGCGTCCAGCGCCATGGCGCGTGCCAGCGCGGCGGACAAAAACCGGGCGCTGCTGGCCTTGGCGGCATTGCTCCGGGAAAACATACAGGCTTTGCAAGTGGATAACGCCAAAGACCTAGAGCGCGCCATGGCTGCTGGCTTGGCCGCACCGCTGGTGGACCGCCTGCGGCTGACGCCCAAAGTGCTGGAAACCTGCGCCCTAGGCTGCGAGCAACTGGCCGCGATGCCGGAAATCATTGGCGAAATCACCGGTCTGCGCCAGCAACCCAGCGGCATCCGCGTGGGGCAAATGCGGGTGCCCATTGGCGTGTTCGGCATGATTTTCGAGAGCCGGCCCAATGTCACTATCGAGGCCGCTAGCCTGTCTATCAAAAGCGGCAATGCCTGCATTCTGCGCGGCGGCTCGGAAGCCATTGACTCGAATAAAGCGCTGGCTTTGCTGGTGGGAAAAGCGCTGGCGCAGGCCGGTTTGCCGACCGACGCGGTGCAATTGGTGCAAACCACCGACCGCGCGGTAGTGGGCGCGTTGATTGCCATGCCGCAGTTTGTGGATGTCATCATCCCGCGTGGCGGCAAAAGCCTGATTGAGCGTATCAGCCGCGACGCCAAAGTACCGGTGATCAAACACTTGGACGGCAACTGCCACACCTATGTGGACGACCCCTGCGATATCGCCATGGCCGTCACCGTGGCGGACAACGCCAAGACCCAAAAATACAGCCCCTGCAACGCCAGCGAAGGACTGTTAGTGGCGCGCGGGGTGGCGAAAGAATTTTTATCCCACATTGGCGCTGTTTATGCTGCGAAGGGCGTGGAAATGCGTTGTTGCCCCGAGGCCAAGGCCTTGCTCGCCGACGTGCCCGGCGCCAACGTGCAAGACGCTACCGAGCAGGACTGGTTTGAGGAATACCTAGCGCCCATCATCAGCATCAAAGTGGTGGACGGGCTGGATGCAGCGATTGCCCACATCAACCACTATTCCAGCCACCACACCGACGCCATCCTGACCCGCGACCACATGCATGCGCAGCGCTTTTTGCGCGAGGTGGATTCGGCCAGCGTTATGGTCAACACCAGCACCCGATTTGCCGACGGCTTTGAGTACGGTCTGGGCGCTGAAATCGGTATTTCCACCGACAAATTCCACGCCCGCGGCCCGGTGGGCATCGAGGGCCTGACCTCGCTCAAGTACGTGGTGCTGGGGCAGGGGGAAGTGCGGGTTTAATTCAACGCCGCAGCTGGCCGCTAAGCGGCCAAGTTGGAGAATTTTCTCTGACTAATGTCGTTAAGGCCGCGTTGCTCTTGAATTTTTTGATAGACGCACCATATCCGTCATGTCGGCCTGAAATAATGGGCCTTCTATCTCGCACCAACATCGCCCACTATGGTCCCCCACCTCGTCACCGCCCTGACCGGCCCTATCAATGAACTGGAGCAGCGCCTGCTGGACACCATGCCGGCGATTGAGCGCTGGTTCCGGCTGGAGTGGATGGAGCACACGCCGCCTTTCTATGCCTCGGTGGATGTGCGCAATGCCGGCTTCAAGCTGGCACCGGTGGATACCGACTTTTATCCCAATGGTTGGAATAACCTGACGCCTGAGATGTTGCCGCTGGCAGTGCAGGCGGCGATGGTGGCCATCGAGAAAATCTGCCCCGAAGCGCGCAACCTGCTCATCATCCCCGAGCACAACATCCGCAGCACTTTTTACCTGAGTAATCTGGCGCAGCTGCGGCGTATATTTCATATGGCGGGGCTCAATGTCCGCATTGGGTCGATCAGCCCGGAGATCAAGAAAAGTACCGTTATCGATTTGCCCGGCGGGGAAAGCATCACCCTGGAGCCAGTGCTGCGCAACAAAGGGCGCATTGGCGTCAAAGACTTTGACCCTTGCACCATCTTGTTGAACAACGACTTGGCGGCTGGTATTCCCGGCATCTTGGAAGACTTGCACCAGCAATACCTGTTGCCGCCCTTGCACGCCAGTTGGGCGGTGCGGCGCAAAAGTACCCATTTCGCCTGCTATGAAGAAATCGCCAAACGCTTTGGCAAGCTTACGGGCATCGATCCCTGGCTGATCAACCCTTTGTATGAAGGCTGCGGCGACGTGGACCTGTCCGATGCCAAGGGCCTGGCCGCCCTGAGTGCGCGGGTGGACTCCACCTTAAGCAAGGTGCGCCGCAAGTACAAGGAATACGGCATTAAGGAAAAGCCCTTTGTCATCGTCAAGGCCGACAACAGCAGCAGCGGCATGGGTTTGATGACGGTGCGCGATGCCAAGCAAGTCCCCGAGCTGGTGGCGCGCACCCAGGCGGCGCAGCCACAGGGCGACGGTTTGCGCCAGTTGATCGTGCAAGAAGGCGTGCTCACCCATGAGCGCATGAATGACGCCGTCGCCGAACCGGTGGTTTACATGATGGACCGCTATGTGGTGGGCGGTTTTTACCGCATCCACGCCGATCGCGGCGTTGACGAAAACCTGAGCGCCCCGGGCTCTTTGTATGTGCCACTGGCCTTTGGGCCCAGCACCCAGCTGCCGCAGCTGGGCGTGCGCCCCGGTGCCAGCGAGCCCAACCGCTTCTATATGTATGGCGTGGTGGGCCGCTTGGCTTTGCTGGCCGCCAGCTATGAGCTGGAAGCGACTGACCCATTGGCCGACGAGGGCGAATAAGAAAGCGGGCAGGGCGCCGGTGTTGTCGCAGTAGCGACTTTTTTGCTGCATTGCAACAAATATTTTTGCTCCACCCCGCTAAGTGGACCGAAAACGGCTTTTGCCGTAGCACAATGGCGCTCCCCGCGACAACCGAATCCGCGCCGCGCTAGTGGCCGGTGCAACTTGTGTCCCCACAAAAATCATCACTCACGGCTATGACCGTCGGCGCCATTGGCGTGGTCTATGGCGATATAGGCACCAGCGTGCTGTACGCGCTCAAAGAGGTCTTCGGATCCGGGCATGTACCCTTCACCCCGGACAATGTGTACGGCATTTTGTCCATGATATTTTGGACCTTGACCATCATCGTCTCGCTCAAATACGTGGTGTTGGTGTTGCGCGCCGACAACGCGGGTGAGGGTGGCCTGATCGCCATGCTGGCCTTGGCCTCGCAAGCGGTCAAGGACAAGCCGGTCTTACGCGGCGTGCTGCTCAATGTCGGTATTTTTGGCACCTGCTTGTTTTACGGTGATGGTGTCATCACCCCAGCCATTTCGGTGCTCGGAGCCGTCGAAGGTCTGGAGGTGATTTCGCCGCGCTTTGTGAAGTACGTGGTGCCTTTGACCTTGGTAATTTTGTTCTGCCTGTTTTGGGTACAAAAGCGCGGCACGGCCGGCATCGGTAAATTTTTTGGCCCCATTACCTTGGTTTGGTTTGCGGTGATCGGCGCCCTGGGCGTGTTTCATATCGCCGCCAACCCGGCTGTTTTATTGGCAATCAGCCCTCACTACGCAGCGGTATTTATTTGGGAAAACCCCGGCGTTACCTTCATCTTGTTAGGCGCAGTGGTCTTGTGCGTCACGGGTGCCGAAGCCCTCTACGCCGACTTAGGCCACTTTGGCAAAAAGCCTATCCGTATTGCCTGGTTTGCAGTGGTCATGCCCTCACTGACCTTGAACTATTTCGGCCAAGGCGCTTTGCTGCTGGCCAACCCGGCCGCAGTGAAAAACCCGTTTTATATGATGGCGCCAGACTGGGCGCTGATCCCGCTAGTGATACTGGCCACGGCGGCTGCGGTGATTGCTTCGCAGGCCTTGATCACCGGCGCATTTAGCGTGACCAAGCAAGTGATTCAGCTGGGCTACTTGCCCAGGCTTAACTTAATCCACACCAGCGCACGCGAGGCGGGGCAGATTTACATCCCTTCAGTGAACTGGGGTTTGTTTGTCGTGATTGTGCTGGCGGTGGGCATGTTCAAGTCCTCCAGCAACCTGGCAGCGGCCTACGGCATTGCGGTGTGTACCGATATGCTCATCACCACCCTGCTGACTTTTTTTGTGGTGCGCTACGGCTGGAAATACCCGCTGGTGTTGTGCCTCTTGGCTACTGGTTTTTTCTTCGCCGTGGACTTCATGTTTTGGGCATCCAATTTGCTCAAGCTATGGGACGGCGGCTGGTTCCCCTTGGCCATAGGTGCAGTGGTTTACATCCTGATGGGCACCTGGAAAGACGGGCGCGCGCTACTCAATTCCAAAATCAAGTCCGATGCCATGGATTTGCGCGACTTTTTGGACTCGGTGTTTATCAGCCCGCCCGTCCGGGTGGACGGCACGGCGGTGTTTCTCAGTGCTGCGGTGGGCACGGTGCCCAATGCGCTTTTGCACAATTTGAAGCACAACAAGGTGCTGCATGAGACCAATTTATTTGTGACGGTACGCAACCATGAGGTGCCTTGGATTGGCTTGGACAAGCGTATTGAGATCGAGCGCCTGGGCCATGACTGCTGGCAGGTACTTATCCACTTCGGCTTTAAGAACGATCCGGACGTGCCCAAAGCCTTGCAGCAACTCAAGGGCAGGGGCGTGGCCTTGGAGCCCATGTCCACCAGCTTCTTTCTGTCCCGTGATACGGTGGTCCCCGTCTTGGGCGAGGGCATGGCGCCCTGGCGCGAAAAACTTTTTGCCCAAATGCACCACAACGCCAGCAGCGCTGCGGACTTTTTGAACCTGCCTAGTAACTCGGTCGTCGAGATGGGCTCCAAGATAGAAATTTAGCTCTCAGTGCAATTTTTTAAAGACCTGAGTTGGTCTACCTTTACGGCCGGTTTTGTGGCGGTGTTGGTGGGCTTTACCAGTTCCATCGCCATCGTCTTTCAGGCCGCGCAAGCCTTTGGCGCCACCCAGGAGATGCTCGCTTCCTGGGTCTGGGCGATCAGCATCGGCATGGGTCTGACAACCGCTATTCCGTCCTTGATGCTGCGCAAACCGGTGATGGTGGCCTGGAGTACGCCCGGCGCGGCGGTATTGGCTAGTGCTGGACTGGCTGGGGGTTTCTCCATGGGCCAAGCGGTAGGCGCGTTTATGGCGAGTGCGGCCTTGATTGTGTTGATCGGCGCCAGCGGTTGGTTTGAGGCCCTGACCAAACGCATCCCCCTGAGCATCGCCAGTGCCTTGCTCGCTGGCGTGCTGGCGCGTTTTGGCATCGCAGGTTTTGCTGCCGCCCAAACTGCTTTGCCCTTGGTCTTGCTCATGCTTTTGACCTATTTGCTGGGACGGCGTTTTATGCCTTTGTATGCGGTTCCGCTCACCCTCTTGTTCGCTATTTTGTTTGTCGCCGGGCAGGGCGGTTTTTCTCATGTGGTGGTTCCTACCGGCCTGACTTGGCCGGTCTATGTGGCGCCTGAATTTTCCTGGTCGGCTATGGTCAGTCTGGCGCTGCCATTGTTTGTGGTGACCATGGCCTCGCAAAACATGCCCGGGGTGGCAGCCATCAAGGCTTGCGGATTTGGTGATGAGCGGGCCAACGGAGGAGACGCCGGTTTGCCGATCTCGCGCATCCTCACTATGACCGGTGTCGCCACCCTCGTGTTTGCGCCCTTTGGCGCGTTTTCGCTGAACTTAAGCGCCATCACCGCGGCTATGTGCATGGGTCCGCAATCGCACCCGGACAAAGCGCGCCGCTATACCGCTGCGGTGTGTTGCGGCCTGCTCTATATTGCCCTTGGCTTGTTTGGCGCCACCATCATGGCCATGCTCAGCGCTTTTCCGCAAGCCTTGGTCGTAGCTATCGCCGGCCTGGCCTTGATGGCCACTATCGGTAACGCGCTGGCCAGCGCTTTGCATAAAGAATCAGACCGTGAAGCGGCCATGGTGACTTTTTTGATTAGCTTGAGCGGCGTGGTCATTGGTGGCGTAGGCTCAGCCTTTTGGGGTTTGCTGGCCGGCAGCTTGGCGCTGGCCGTGCAACACTACCGACCACTCAAAGCTTAGAGCGCAAGCGCCTTCGCCCTCGTTTGGCCACGTTCCCAACCCGGAGTTTGAACTCTGTGTCAGGGTGTATTTCCGGAGGATTTTTTTGATGCAAATATTGTTTGTCGCCGACCCGCTAGAGTCTTTTCAGACCTATAAGGATTCCACTTTTTCCATGATGCGCGAGGCGCAGCGGCGCGGCCACCAGATCGCCGCCTGCGAGCCGCACCATTTGCTTTGGCAGCAAGGCGGCGTGGTGCAAGCGCCCATCCGCCGCATCACCCTGACCGGGCAGGCTGCGCACTGGTTTGAAGCACAGCCGAGCACGGTGCTGGCCCTGCATAGCTTTGACGCCGTCATCATGCGCAAAGATCCGCCCTTTGACAGCGAATATTTTTACGCCACCCATATGCTGGAGCAAGCTGAACGCGAAGGCGCCAAGGTATTTAACAAGCCCCGTGCCCTGCGTGACCACCCCGAGAAGCTGGCCATCATGGAGTTCCCCCAGCACATAGGCCCCACGCTGGTGACCCGCGACGCACAAGCGGTGCGCGCTTTTCATGCCGAGCACCAGGACATCATCTTGAAACCACTAGACGGCATGGGTGGCATGGGCATTTTCCGCGTCAAGGCGGATGGCTTGAATCTGGGAAGCATCATCGAAACACTCAACCGCGAGGGTGCGCAAAGCCTGATGGTGCAAAAGTTTTTACCCGCAATTGCCCAAGGCGACAAACGCGTGTTGATCATTGGAGGGGTGCCGGTGCCTTTTTGCTTGGCGCGTATTCCACAGGGCGGTGAAGTGCGTGGCAACCTGGCGGCCGGTGGCCTCGGCGTAGCGCAGCCCTTGAACGACGCCGACCGTGCGATGGCCCAGGCCATGGGCCCGACGCTGGCGGCACGCGGGCTCTTGCTGGTGGGCCTGGACATCATCGGCACGCACCTGACCGAAATCAATGTCACCAGTCCGACCTGTTTTCAGGAAATCAGCGACCAGACCGGCTTTGACGTGCCGTCTATGTTTGTCGATGCGCTGGAGGCCGCCGCAGCAGCAGCCTGATGGTGTAGGGCCTGCTTTAGTCGCGCGGCTCGCTCCAGAGCTTGCCGCCGGTGGCCCAGTTTTCGGCCTTGATGTCAGTGATGATGACGTCCACCGAGCCGGCAGAACCGCCCAGCACTTCCACGCTGATACGGGTAATTTCCTGCACCAGTTTTTTCTTTTGTTCCAGGGTGCGGCCTTCAATCATTTCTACATGGTAGGTGGGCATAGGTTTCCTTTGCAATCGAGTTCGGTTCGGGTCTTGGGGCTTTGGCCCTGGCCTCGGGTCGTCAGTTTAGACTGCGGCATGCTTTCATCTTGGAAAAATTTATTTTGCCGGCACTGATTCGCCAGGCCTATCCCACACCCGGTCAGCACCCGCGGCATAGCGCTCTGTTGGTGGCCTTGGTATTGCTGCATGCGGTGGTGGGCGCCGTCATCGGTCTGTCGGTGGACGAGGCGCATTACCTTTTATACGCCTACCACCCAGCGCTGAGTTACTTTGACCATCCGCCCTTGGTTGGCTGGGTCCAATGGCCTTTGGTATCGGTGGATGCGCCGCTGGTCTTCTTACGCCTGGTACCCGGATGTTTATGGTTGGGTACGGCGCTGGGCGTGTACCGGCTGGCCAATTACCTGCAAGGCAAAAGCCATTTTGGTTATGCGGGTGACGCCGGTTGGTGGTCCTTGGTCGCGCTGGCTTTGGCGCCCTTGCTGCATGTGCTGGGCATAGGCTTGGTGCCCGATACCTTGCTGATGTTTTTCACCGTGTTGCTGATGGGCCAAACCTTGCGCCTGATGCAGCCCGACAGCCTGACCCGTGGCGGTGCCTGGCTTGGGTGGGGCTGCCTGTTGGGGCTGGCGGGCTTGAGCAAATACACCGCCCTATTTTTTGCCATGGCGTCCGGTTTGTGTCTCTTGTCCGCCCACGGCCTGCGCGTGGTGCGCGCGCCCTGGCCCTGGCTGGCAGTGCTGCTGGCATTGCTGATGGTCTCGCCGGTGCTGGTGTGGAATGCAGCGCATGATTGGGTGTCCTTTCGCTACCAGGGCCAGCATGGAGCAGGCAGCGGCTGGCAGCTGGGGGAGGTGGCGCGCTTTGCGCTGATTCAATTGCTGGCCTTTGGCCCTTTGCTGCTTTGGGGATTGTGGGGCAATAGCCAACAGGGGATGCTACGCCTATTTTTTGGCTTGCCTTGGCTGGTGTTGGCCGTTTTGGCCGGTGGGGGCAGCAGCTTGCCGCATTGGACGGCGCCCGCCTGGGTGGCGCTTGCGCCTTTTGCGGGTGTGGGCTTGGCGCGCTACCGCTACGGCTATGGCGACCGGAGCCGTCAGCGCGTGCGTGCCCGGGTGTTGGCCTTGTTGGTCATGCTGCAAGGGCTGGCCTGCGCCGCTTTGCTCTGGCTGATGGTGGCTGCCGGTGCGCCGCTGTTTGCGCGCACCTGGGACAACCTGGCCGTGGGCGCCAATCCTTTTGCTGATCTCTATGGGTGGGACCAGGCCGGTGCGCGCGCGGCCAGTCTGGCGCGGGCGCAAGGCCTGTCCAGCGTATCGGTGCAAAACTGGACGCTGGCCAGTCGCCTAGGTTGGTACGTTCGGCCCATTCCGGTGCATGTGCTGGATGCGGGTTTGAGCCAGTTTTCGATATGGGCCGGCGCTTTACCGGCGGGGGCAAGCACTTTGTTGGTAGACAACTCTTTGCTGGCTTTCGAGACGCCGCTGGGGCCGCATGGCTTTGCCAATTGCCAGTTGCTCGATACCCTCGATACCCGCCACCGCAGCACGCCGGTCGCGCGCTTTCGGTTTTACGCCTGCCACGGCTGGGCCGGCGATCCCCAGCCGCGCAACCGGGAGCCCGGCCCATGATCGTGCGTTGGTACTTGCCGCTGGTGGTGTTGGTGATTGCTGCGCCGCTTTGGCTGCATTGGTGGGAGCCCGGTTTGTTTTTGGCCATCAACCAGGCCTGTGTCAGCGTCCCTGCCGTGGTGTGGGCAGCGCTTTCTTTGGGTGGCAATGCTTGGGGGGTATTGGCCTTGACTTCGCCATTGCTGGTAGTGGCGCCGCGCCTGATGTGGGCCTGGTTATGCGCCGCACCAGTGGCGGTGCTCTTGGCACGCATGGGCAAGGAGTGGGTGTTGAGCCCGCGCCCGGCCGGGCTGATTGAGCATGCGCAAATCCGCATCGTGGGTGAACCCATGGAGTTTGCCTCCATGCCCTCGGGCCATACGCTGACGGCTTTTGCCGTCGCTGGAAGTATTTATTTTGCGATCGATGCAGGGCGGCGCCAGCGCTTTGTCTGGCTATGGTTGTTGGCGGCCTCGGTGGGCTTATCGCGCATGGCGCTGGGTGCGCATTGGCCAGGCGATGTGGTGGTGGGGGCTTGCCTGGGGGCGTGGGCTGCCGCCATCGGGCACCTGCTTTTGCTGCGTTTAGGGCCTCAGGTGCTGGCGCCAAGGGGTTGGCAGATGCGCGTCCTGGCCGCCGTGCTAGCGCTAACGCTGTATCCCTTGGTAGAGGCGCCCTTGGATTACGAGGAGAGCCGCCAGCCGCAATATGTGTTGGCACTGGTGTTAGTGTGGGTACTGCTGCGCTTTGCCCGTCAGCAGCGAAGGGAGGATGAATAGATGACAAAACGATCGACTGACGCAGGCGCGCCGCCTGGAGGTGCTGACTTTGCGATGGCACATACCTATAGCCTTGCGTTTGCCGGGGTGCTGGCCTGGGGAATGCTCTATTTCTCCTTATTGCCTGGCTTGCTCGGCGCATGCCTGGGCTTTTTGGCTGCCAAGGCCTTGGTGCGCGCAGGCCAGCGCTGGCGCTACGGTCCTACTGCGGCGCTTGCCGCAGCGGTAGTGATCGTTCTACCTCTGCTGGCACTGGTGCTGGCTTTGCTCAATGCCAAGGCGATGGCGCTGGGCGCCGCCGGTCAGTACCAAGCGCTGCTGCAATACCTGGCACAAACCGTTTTGGAAATCCGCAAAAAAATACCACCCGATTGGGCGCTGTATCTGCCCGACGAGCTAATGGACGTGCAGCTTTGGCTGGCCGACATGCTCAAGTCCAAAGCCAGTGTGTTGGCTGGTGCAGGTACACACGGCTTGCACGGGCTCTTGTTGGTCTATGTGGGCCTAGTGGTCGGTGCTTTGATGGCGGCGGGCACTGTGGCGCCCAGCAGGGCGCCGCTGCGCTTGCAAATGCGTGCGCGGGGCCGGCTATTTATCGCCGCCTTCGGGCAGGTGGTGGTGGCGCAGTTTTGGATTGCGGTGTTCAACGCCAGTTGCACGGCGGTCCTTTTGCTGATCGCCCTGCCGCTGGCCGGGGCCCAAGTGCCCTACATCGGGCCCTTGGTCACGCTCACCTTTTTTTGCGGGCTCATTCCCATCGTCGGCAACCTGTTGTGCAACGCCATGCTCACTCTGGCTGGTTTGTCGGTGTCGGTCGGAGTCGGCATCGCTTGCCTGGTGTTTTTGGTGGTCATCCACAAAGCCGAGTACGCCATCAATGCGCGCATTTTGGGCAAACACACCAACACCGCCGCCTGGGAGCTCTTGGCTGTAATGTTTATCGGAGAAGCCGTATTTGGCTTGCCCGGCCTGGTAGCCGCGCCCCTGTATTACGGCTACGCCAAAAAAGAGTGGCAAGCGGGCGGCTGGATTTGAGGGCACGCCGCTGGGTTTTTCCCCTGGAAACACCATTGGATGCTACTTGCCGACGCCCTGCGGCTTGAAAATTCATGAAAAGCCGTTATCATTAGCACTCGCTGGGGTTGAGTGCTAGCAAACCCACCCCACCTATCTGTTGCAGCTCCCTTTGGCACCAAAGGCGGGTCGCCTGATTTTTTCAATAGTCGTTTCTAAACTTAGGAGATTCCTCATGAAACTGCGCCCATTGGCAGACCGCGTGATTGTTAAGCGCGTCGAAAGCGAAACCAAAACCGCCTCCGGCATCGTCATTCCTGACAACGCCGCCGAGAAGCCCGACCAGGGCGAAGTCCTGGCCGTAGGCCCCGGCAAGCGCAACGACAAAGGCGAGTTGGCCGCCCTGACCGTCAAGGTCGGCGACCGCGTGCTCTTTGGCAAGTACAGCGGCCAGACCGTCAAGGTCGATGGCGACGAGCTGCTCGTCATGAAAGAAGACGATTTGTTTGCCGTGGTTGAGAAGTAATTGCTACTGCGCGAACGCCATGCGTCGTTGCTCCGTGCTCGCCATCCTCACGTACAAAAAGTACGTTCCGGTGGCTGCGCGCGGTGCGCCTAGCCTGACGTCCGCTCGCGACGCAATTTGTCCCCAACAAAGTTTTTTTAATTGATATTTTTGGAGTCCTAACATGGCAGCAAAAGACGTAATTTTCGGCGGCGAAGCCCGCGCACGCATGGTTGAAGGCGTGAACATTTTGGCCAACGCGGTCAAAGTAACCCTGGGCCCTAAAGGCCGTAATGTGGTGTTGGAGCGCTCGTTTGGCGCCCCCACCGTGACCAAGGACGGTGTGTCCGTGGCCAAGGAAATCGAACTCAAAGACAAACTGCAAAACATGGGTGCGCAGATGGTCAAGGAAGTTGCTTCCAAGACTTCTGACAACGCTGGCGACGGCACCACCACCGCTACCGTGTTGGCCCAAGCCATTGTGCGCGAAGGCATGAAATATGTGGCCGCCGGCATGAACCCCATGGACTTGAAGCGCGGTATTGACAAGGCAGTCACTGCCCTGATCGCCGAGCTGCAAAAAGCTTCCAAAGCCACCACGACCACCAAGGAAATCGCCCAAGTCGGTTCCATCTCGGCCAACAGCGATTCCAGCATTGGCGACATCATCGCCAAGGCCATGGACAAAGTGGGCAAAGAAGGCGTGATCACCGTGGAAGACGGCAAATCGCTGGACAACGAACTCGACATCGTCGAAGGCATGCAGTTCGACCGCGGTTA
>Ga0136641_1000362_pt1 | contig 19620 bp, 11 predicted proteins | sample EliLak1302023Y_FD_115312 | JGI IMG/M metagenome (GOLD analysis project Ga0136641, IMG submission 115312) | Freshwater microbial communities from Elizabeth Lake, Yosemite National Park, California, USA - 13020-23Y | ecosystem: Environmental > Aquatic > Freshwater > Lake ...
AGGTGGGATTACCATAATTTCATTAAGTGGTCTAGTTATTTTTGCGGTATTATATTTCCAGGCCAAGAATACAAATCGTAGTAGACAATAGAATGCCAGATTTTTGTGCAGAAAATACGGAAACAATAACGTTATCTAATTATACTGCTAAATTCCCTGGAATATCATGTTTACCCCGTGGTGGCCAGGGGTTTTCAAAGAGTTCTATAAATGACAAGGGAGAGATTCAGCCTGCCACTCTTTTAGAAGATCATATCAAATCGCTTTTAGATCAAGAGAAGGCACTTGCCCCTGAAACAATTAAACAACTGGAAGAAATGAATCCGGCAGAAGATTTCTCAAAGGCTTCTGCGAAGGTTAGAGACAATATAAATAAAGAATTCTGTTTTTATTACAAGCGTTATATGTTTATTCTACATGAAATTTTAATGGATGCTGCAACAAAGAACTCTAAAAGTTTAGGCGAAGAATATGTGACAAAAAAGAATAATACAGAAGCCTTAAACTCAAAGTTAAATCAAATCCTCCAAATTATCCAGGCTCTTGTTAATACTCGTATATCATCACTGAAGAATTACTACGGAACAGATACGGGTGTAAATCAGATTAATACATACTTAGATACTACGCGCACTGACTTAATAAGTCATTCTAAACTTCTAAAGAATGCGGCGATGGAGAAAGATTTGAAGAGTGCTATGGTAGATTATACAGTTGAAAAAAATTCATCTTCCCGGAACTTGCTAGCTATTTATGGATTCATGAATATTGTCGCGGCCGGTTTAATATTTTACTTATATCGTACCGCTAAAAATTAATAAATTTAACACTACACGATAGATGAAAGAGCCGTTTGTAAACCTAGATACACTTATTCAGCAAACCGGACTCTTAAGTGACATGGAACTCCAAGCGTATCTAGCTAGTTTATCAGAATCACAAAAGACTGAATTTGTGGGGGGGAATGTCGTTGATGCAATAAATTCGGTTAAGGCACAGAAGTCTTCTAAATTCAATGACTTGTTTGACCAAATGATTGGAGCAGATAACAATGTTACCTCTGCTGCGTATTACGTAGGGAGAACAAGAGATTTAACGGATTTTGCTAAGGATGTCGATGATCTAATGGTAAAACAACTAAATTCTGCGGATGTTAATGCTGGACTTGCTTCTAGACAACACGAAATTAATGACTGGGCAAATTTTAATAAGCTTGATACGCTGTATATTATGCAGATCCTATTTGTTAGTTTATCATTTGTTGGAATTTTAGCATATTTACTATCGAATGGGTCAATTGGCCATTCTTTATTTGCCTTTCTAAGTTATTCTATAGCAGCTGTATCTATTTTAATGTTAATTATAAGATGGCGCTACACAAACGTAGCTCGTGATGGAAGATACTGGCACAAGGCTCGTTTCCCAGCACAGCAAGGTAGTGTTACTATTGAGCCTGTATGCCCCACAAATGGAGGTCCTAGTCTTGTAGGATAATTCCGGCTATTAAAGAACTCCTAGTATGATAGAAATGGTTGGATCCATATCAGAACATTTATCACCTGTAATGGAAGGGTTTGAAAATCCTACCATGGCAACTGTGTTTCGAGAAATGCTAAAGATAACACCTGTAAAAAATTCAAGAGGGCGTGGTCCTAAGAGTGCAATTACAGCATCTGGTTCATCGACTGGGTCATGTACACAAGCTCCGCCTACTTTAACCGCCACAACCTCTGGTACTTCATCAACCTCCGAAAAAATAGCATTCTTAAAAAGCATATTAACAGAACAAAAAAATACTGCTGATTCTCTTATGGAATCCGCTAAAAAAATGGGACCAGTCGCACAGAAACTTTCTACACAAAAGGGTGCGTATGATGCTGCATTTGAATCTGATTTAGTAGCACCGATGCCAAATACAAGTGGAACCTTACAAGGATTTGCACTAGTATTTTTTACTCTAGCATTTTTTTCTCTTGCCATAGTCTCAAGCATATTAACAAATCATGCAACTGGAAATCCAGCCTCAGCATTTACAACATTTGGTGGATTTATTATTGCCTATGTGGTTTCTCTTGGTTTACTTTCTAAGTATGGTTAAACTACTCCTCTCGAGCTTCTGCTCTAGGACCACCATTACGCTCCTCATCATATGTAGCAACGTCCTCTTCCGTGTTGAACACGAAGAGGCCATTGTAGAACTTGGCCTGCTTTGGCTGACCCTGATAGAACTCCTCATTGAAGCGCTTCATGAATTCTACCTGAGCCAGCTTCTTGTTACCACCACCGACTGCCTCGTGCCAGTAACGATAGGCGCGCCATACGTCACTCACACTGGCCTGTTCATCACTGTCCTTATCAATACGGCAACGCTCCTGGCAGAACTTGTTCAAGGAATCGAAGGTATCGCGATACTTTCTAGACTCGCTCGTCACAATTTCAGGCGCAGGTTCTAGAGTACCATTGTCGTTGACGGCATACTGAGTTAAGTAGATGTGAACGAGCTTGCTGAAGAAGGGGATGCGCCACTTCTTGAGCTTGGAGTTCAAGTTCATGTCCTTAGGGAATACGTTAGGCTGACCAAGCTCCTTGTCACCAGGATTGACGAACTTGCTCTCAAAGGGAATCAAGCGAATACGGCGCCACGTGCCACGGTCCATTGAATTGATAGTGGGTAGCGTGTTACACATCATAAAGAGTTTTCCTGAAATCTTGAAGCGCTCCTGGTCCTGAAAGAGACCACGGGCCTCTACTGCGTCCTCACCACTGAACTGCTTCATGCGTGACGTATTAAGAGGCTCACGGTCATCAGGCTCCTGCATATAGATGAAGCGCTTGTTCTTGATACTCATGATATCAGGATTGGCAGCACCAGATTCGGGTCTCTTACGAGTTAGAGCCGTCGACTGGAGAGAGGACTGGTAGTCACCGAAGGTCATTATCATGAGTTCTATAAGCTTAGACTTACCATTGCCTCCTACACCCTGGAAGGTATAGTAGCATTGCTCTCTATTCTTGCCCTCAAGACAGGAAGCTAGAAGCTTGAGCACCCACGAGCGAAGCTCTGGACGAGGAAAGAGTTTCGCAAAGAAATCGTCAATCTCCTGCTGAATAGGATCCGTGGGGTCATACTCGATATAGGGGATAGGCTCATATTCTGGCATGTCGCTACCTGCCTGGAATGTGAGGTAGTCCTCAGGGACACCTGATTGAAAGAAGTTATAGGGGTCACCCCTCTCCTTGTCCATAGGCATCATCTCGCCAGGGCGATCAGGATTAGGCTTTGTGGCATCGAGGTGAAGGACACCATTCGCACAACCAAGGCGATAGCAGTTTGTGTTTAGGCTTTGCTCAAATCCCTCCTCATAGAAGAGGCCCTGGCACTCTTTCATCACGGCGTCCTTGAACCCGCAATTATGGAGCTTACCCTCAAGATCAGCAAGTTCGGCGAACTTGCGGTCGCGAACATCTGCGCGCTGGAGATCTTGTTTCTTCGTAATCATATCAATTGAACACTCAGCCTCGCGTATCTGAATATCAACCTCGCGCGTCTCATCAATCTTATTTAGATCGCGTAGCGTTTTCTTCTTGTCAATTAGACCACGTAGGACAAGTTGGAGTGCCTCGAGGCTCTTGCTGGCAGATGCGATAGCCTCCATTCGAGTGAACTCAGGGCTCGTCTTGAAACGCTGTCTCGCGGCGGCAATCATGTCAGTCACCTCAAGCCCGTGGCCTCCACCGCTAATCTTGTTTCTCAGAGCAACACCCTGGTTAATCTTCTTCCACCGATGCATATCAGAAAGGAACTCGAACCACTCGGTGCTTCTCGCATTAATGGAGGCTGCGTAGTTGTCCTGGAACATGCGCTTCATCAGACGAGCTACGTGGTTGTGTGTGGGTAGCGTGTTGTGAAGAATGTAGTTGATTACATCGCGCTCAATGATTTCCTTGAACGCGATGGGATTATCGAGCTGAGCCCAATGTCTAAGACTACGAATTGTAAGACGGCGACCATTACCCTCTGCTCTCATAGAGAGGTCCCACTTACGTCTTAGCTTTACTAGATCGTTGCCTTCAGATTTTGGAGATTTCGCACTGAACTCCATCCAGAGATTAAACATATCTGGGGATTGTGAAATACTGTGGAGGCAGAGACCTACATTTAGCCAAGAGGTGTAATCCTCGGCACGCTTTACTGAAAGACACTCTCTAACAAACTGCTTGACAATGTCAATCTCCTCATAATTGGTATCAATCTGAGGCTCCTCAAATGCTTCCTTCACAAGAGGATTGTTCGGAAGATTTTCCATCTCTTCTACGGTGAGGCCAGTTGGAACAGGTACTGCAACAGGGGCACCCCCGCCTTGACTAAGCTTCTTATAAAGGTCAGATACATCTTCCTTTACCTCATTGTCATCCTCAGCTAGCTTGTAGCGAACACTGAGAAGCTCGAGAAGCTCGCGATTGTCGTAGTTGAAGGGCTCTAGGACAGACCATGAGTTACCAGCTGGACTATAGTCTAGAACGTAACTTAGAGTGTAAGCGGGGATATCTGGCTTAGACTCGCCATATAGGAACCATCCCTGCTTTCTCGTACACGACTCATCATAGATATCAGAAGCCTGATTCGTAAATGACGTGCCCTCGAAGGCCTGGTTCACTGCGTCCTGACCAAGCATCCAGTTTCTAAGAACCGCTTGCTTCTCAAAAGATAGAATAATGTCAGGGCAGACAATGTGAACACCGTCCTTGATTTCACCAGACTTCTTCTTATCAGCATAGGCCTGGGGTCTGAGAGATACGAAGTATCTGAGCTCCTCGTAGTTCTGTAAGTTGAAGAAGATTCCAAGTCCCTCTGTTAGTTTCTCGGTGAATGCCTTGATATGAGACTGCTCGAAAGGGTGTGCTAAAGAACGGTCCTTTCTAAAACGGAAATCGAGATCAATCACAAGAGGCTTTGGACCATTTGGATTTGGCTGCTCGACTAGATTTAGAGGGCGACCTTTGTCTTCGAAGAGGTGTTTATTAAGAAGGTCGAGGAACTGCTCATAGTTTTCATCTGCGATAAGATATTTGCCGGCTGCCTCTCCCATGCCGGTGACGGAGGCTATGCGTCTGTCACCACTTGGTAAGCGGTGAGTTTCTAAGAACTGCTTAAGAGTTGGATTGGCCATGTGTGCCCCGTTCATATGTTTCCCCCCAAGCAATTTTTGGGCCGGTAATTTTACGCGGAGAAAAATGTCATATCTTCAGACGGACACTAAAGACTAACATAAATACGTCACTCAATGATATAGATGTCCTTTAAAATGATTGTTTCTTTTTGTCGACGCGCTATTAAAATTGAACTATAATGAATTCTATGAGTAAAGTACAATGAAGTTTTGCCCAACGTGTAAATATTACCTTTACTTACGTTCAATTGCCTCAGAGGGAGATCCCAATGTTTCCGATCTTTCCCGCCTTTGTGTAAATTGTGGATATACTGAGAGGGAGACTACAGGTGGTCTAATTTCAGAGACAATGGTTCAGCAAAAGTCATCTGAGGCGTTCAAAATCATGATTAACGAGTTCACAAAGCAAGACAATACGTTGCCTCATATTAAAACGATCCCTTGTCCGAAGGAGTCATGTCCTACAAACGAGGGATCCACAGATCGTGATGTTATCTATATGACATATGATGCTGCTGGTAAGAAAAACCTTTATATCTGTAATGTTTGTGGAGAGCAATGGAAGTCAAGAAACTAAAGTTTCTTGCCTAGCCTTTGCCTTCGGCAAAGAAGTCCCGCAATTAATTGCGGGACCAGAGCCTCTACGAGGCAAGTCAAAAAACTAAATTAATCAACTGGTTCAAATCTCATATCAAGCTCAGCATCCATATTTCCTCCAAGCATAACTGGAAAGCATAACCATTCTATTCCCGGTATTATTGGATCTCCAAAGGTTCCAGCATGAAATAACCGAAACGGCTTAGACATCTTTTTTTCCATAAGAATGGCAAAAAATATCCTTGTTTCTTTTCCTGCAAACCATCCTCTAATAGCAAATTCTTTCAACATTTCTTTATAAACTTCTCCGAATTCGCTCCATGCTTCGGCATCTCCGACTATACATCCAGATCCAATAGCAATATCTGGAAATGGATAGTCAGTTGGTTTTGATTCATCCCAATCATCAAGTATCTTTTGTTTAATTTTGTCGACTTCCAAAAATGCCATTCTTCCCGGAACACACAGACGTTCTACATCTGAAGGGAATGACATGTAAAAGTCATGTAACCTAGAATACCTCTGAATTCCTATATCACACCAAGTGAACCATTTACTCTGAAATCTATTTTGATTTATTACGATACGAACCATTTCCTGCTTTAGAGCCCATATCGCATATAACTCAGCAGAACCTCTTTCTGGATCAAGTGTCTCTTGTTTCACCCAGAAACGCATCATCGATGGGCAAGTCATTGCAAAAGTGTCAAATGGCTTCACAATGATATGGGTTTTATCTAATAAACTGCGCCTCCATTGGTATATTTCAAGGGCGTATTCTTCTGTAGTAAATATAACGATAGATGATTGAATTTTACAGAAATTCTGTATCCATGCTCTATAATTTCCAATAGAATGCGGTGAACTTTTTAGAGGATAAAATGCAGTTACTATTGTTGTCGCGTCAGGCCTCATCTATTATATCCTCTTTATATTCTTAGACCCGCACATATTGTAAACTACCCCGGATTAAAGATTAAAATATTGATTATGGGTATAGAGCAATGCCGACTTCTCAGGGTACACTCAAACCCTTTGTTACCCTCAATCGTTCCGCCCAACTTTATAACTCGGTTGGATATCCGGTTGGTGGGAACGTAACATCTACAACAAGTGCTAATTTCAAGGCTTCATTTGCCAGTGGTAGCAATCTTATATATGTAACCTATGTTACAAATGGAACAATTGTCCCTGGAATGTCTCTTTCTGGCATTGGCATTCCAACGGGTGCTGTAATTCTTGGCCCATTAAACCAAAACGGTACTGGCACAGGTGGTCTTGGTAGCTACACAATGAGTATGGTAACAGTTAGTTCTCAGGGTCTAGGTGGTGCCCCTTCAGGCGTTCCAGGGTCAGCGCCCAACGCCTTGCCAGCAGTAGCTCCCTCTGGTCAATATGGCTTACTTTCCACTGCGGGATCTACTATCTCAGGTCAGTCTGTACAGTTACCTGGCCCTCAGGGACCCGGTGGCGTTCTCGGCCCAATCCCTGGGTTTAACTGCGTAAATATCCAGGATCTCCGTGATTACTATAATCTTCCTTACCCCCCTGCCACCCCTTTAGCCTCACCTCCTGTTATCGCTATTGTCTCATTCGGTGGCGGTATCTACGGACAACCTGTTACGACGGGCCAGTATGCGGGTTTCTGGAAGTGTACAGATATCTCTGGCAACAACGGCGCGCCAATCCAGATCTTAGTTTCACCTATTAACGGTACAATCAATGCACCAAATGCGGATGACGGTGGTGCCACACTTGAAAATACGGTTGACGTTGCGACAGTAAATGCCTTCTATGGCATGATTGATCGCCGCCAGGATGCTCCTATCTACACACCCCCGGTTATCATCCTATTTATCGCCCCCAGTAGCGATATCTCTGAGATGTACCGCACGTTCTATACAGTTCTCAAGAACCCTGTTGTCTGTAATGGTAAATCATACTCACCTTCAGTTGTTATGTGCTCATGGGGTGCCCCTGAAATAGCGTGGACGCAGAAGATGGCGTTTCCCCCTAACCCATCTATCCCCATTGACAACAACCCTAACCCATCTGGCATCGCCGAGCTAAACGAGATTAATGACCTATTTGCCGAGGCCACGAAGAATGGTATCAATATCTGCTGTGCCTCTGGCGATATTCCTTTAACAAACGTGAATGCCTCTGTTAATACATTTAACTATGCGCAGTCACTTCTTTTACAGGGTCTCGGTGGTGCGGGTAACTCGGGTCAGATTGCGGTTCCCCAGCCTACAGTCTTCCCTCTTACAAATGCTGAGCGTGCTTCTCTACCTCCTCCACAGGTGAATTTCCCTGCGTCATCGCCATATGTAACCTGCGTTGGTGGTTCAGCTCTATACTTTCCTGATATTGCCACAGGCTCATATAAAAACGTAGCGGAGTTTGCCTGGGCTCGTGGCAATGGCGGTATCTCATCGGTATTCTCAATCCCCGCCTACCAACAACAACTCCCTGGTGCTGCTGCCACATCGGCCGCACAGTTCCTAGCTGCCTCTCTAAATACTGCGAACCTTGCTGAGGCCGCCCTTGGAACACCTACTCCCGTGTTCAACAGTATCTCTGGTGGATACACCGCCCCTAATACGGGGGTTACACTTGCTACTCAGGCAAAGGAGGATGCCTACACGTCTACTCTTGCGGCCTTTGAGGCCGCTAACTCCGCCCTCCAATCTGCTCAGTTGAGCGATACAAACGATACACTTGTCAACTCGCTTGTTGAGGCTGTTAAGAATGCTTCCACAGCTCTTGCTACGGCTGAGGCCAACAAGAAGCTTGGCTTGGCTGCGGAGGCAGCCGCTCAGGAACTTGTAGTAAAGACGCAGAGTGTTTCTTACTTGCTTACAAAGGCGGGCAATGTTTTTGGAGCTGCCGCGGCTTCAACGGGTGCAGCGGTTTCAACGCAGAACGCCTTACTAGCGGCGAAGATGGCTGCTCAGGTTGCTGCCTATAATCAACTCATAGGCCCCTCAACAGCGAATGCCATTGCACTCCAGAATGCTAACCAGGCACTCCAGGCGGCTCAGTCTGCTGCCTCGGCTTCTGAGCTTGCTGCTGTGACCCTTCCTGCAGCAGTTACCGATGTCACATATGTTGCTAATGAGGCAGTTGAACAGGCTGCGGCGGCGGTTATTGCCCCTTCGCTTGCCACTCATCCCTATGTGGCTAGTTTACCTGTGACATCACCCTTGCCACCAAGATCAAATAATGCACTCACTGCGGCTCAGATTGTAGCGGGTGACATACCATATGATGAGACACAGACATATGCTCCATCATACTTGTTATCATCCCTTGGCCTAGGATATACCACCGACTACGCAGATGCGAGTGGCACCAATGTAAGTAATATACGCACTCATCTTCAGACTGCTGTAACGAATGCTGATACCCTTGTTGCTGAACTTGTAAACTATGCGAAGAACAGAGTTACGGGTGATGTAACCACGGGCGCACTAGTTTCCCAGACAGGATGTGTTGGCGAGGTTGCGAGCTTAACTGACTTGGCTATTAAGGGTGTAGTTGGCCAACTTGATGCTTCTGGATCATACGCTGGTGCAGCATCAACGTGGATTGCTCGCGCTACAGTTGCCGAGATGCTTCCTGCGAAGGCTACACCCTATACTGCTGCTGAATTCTCAACTCGCGCCAAGGTATTAGCACAGTCATCTGCCGCACTCATTAGCTCATATGCCTCGGGTGCTGGTAATGTATACCTCGATGGGTTCAAGCTCCCCACGGGCCTCGCCTCTGCGGCTGCTTCTGCCTTAGCCGCTGTCTGGGGTGTCACGGCCGATGAGTTGACTGCTGAGAAGGTTGCCGGCTTTCCTTATGGTCCCACTGACACCAAGGGTGGCGTAGATGCGAGCGGAACATATGGTGGTATAACAACTGGTCTCATCAACTTGCGTAACATTTACGCTAACACTACGCTTGCGGCTCGCCGTGCCAAGACGGCACAGAAGGCTGCTCACAATGCCAGAGATGCGTTTGTGATATGGTCTCGTGCGAATGAGCTTGTAGATGAACTCCAGTCGCAGGCTACAACCCTATACAATTTAGTCCCTGCTCCCTCAAATGATCAGGTTCGCGTAATGGATAAGAAACTCCAGGCGGCCAAGGTAGCCCTTTCATCTGCTACCTATGACCTAGGCGTTGCGGATAACCATGCTGTAAGAGCAGCTCGCAAAACTCAACAGTCCGCCGCAGCCACGTCTGCGTTTATGGGCAACTACCTCGATGCGTCTGGTGCGGGTGCCACATACGATCAGCTCGGTAACTTGAATGCCATTCTAAATACAAACTCAGGGACGGGCGCCCCTGTGACGGTTGCTGCCCAGGGTGCGAATAACGCCAACTGCCCTGCCATCGCCATGTTTGATGCGAGTGGATCCGTTGTTGCCAAGAACGCCCTCCGTGCTGCCCAGAGTTTATCATTAGCGGCTGCCAATGACAATTACCTAACAACATCTATCAGCACATGGAACACCCACGGCGTCACGGGCGTTGATACATCTGGTAATCAGACAGTCAGCTTAACAGGCACTCGCCTACTTGTTCAGGATGCGCAGTATGCCGCCGCCGGTGCGGCGGGCCAGGTAGCGAATGTTGCGTTTGCGGATGCCACAGAGTCAGTAGCCCGTTTCTCTGACTGGTTCAATGTTGCGAATGCGGCTGTTGCCGCAAACGTCGCCACGGCTGCTGTTTACACGGCGCTAACAGATGCCTCTGGCAACAATGCCGGCACGCAGACGGATCTAAATACAGCAGTAAATGCAATGACTGCCACACTAACACTTCTTATTGCTGCGACAACGCCTTATAACCAGCAGGCTACGACATCCGCCAGCCTTGCCACAAATGATGTAGTTGTTCTATCAGCCCGCCTTGAGAACGCTAAGGCAGTTTGCGCGGCGGCCCAGACGGCCATTCAGCTAGCTGCCTCAACATACAATAGCTCTGCTTCATCTAATATCTCTGGTGCGGCTGGAGCGGGCGGTTCTATCTTCATAGTCAACATGGCCTACGCTAAGGTTACGGCTGACGCCGCCCAGGCTGCGTGCACAGCGGCGGCTATCCTTGCTCGTGAGGAGGCGGTTCTAGCCGCCCGTCGTGCCAATTACTCAGCCATCGCTCTAAGAAAGCTTGTTGGTGAGGGCATTATTGGTGAGGCGATTGCCGGTTTCTTGGATGCCTCTGGTAACCTTGTATCACAGACAGGATATGACTCTACTCACGCCCTCCCTTACTCACAGTCTGGAAGCAATATTGGTGTAGTCAATGGTACAAAGCCCCCTGCGGTTACGGCACCAACTGTTCTATACCAGGGATGCGGTGGTCTTGCGTTCAGCTCAAGTGCCATGGGCATGCTTCAGTCTGATGTTTCAGGAAACCCTGGTGGAAATGACCAGCCCTCTATCATCACAAATCTAACATACACATCATCAACGTACACCAATATATATTCATCTGTAGCAGGATTTACAGCTGCTGCACAGGATGTTATTACAGCGCTTGAGGCTGACTCAAGTGGTAATGATGCGCTCTTGGCCTCACCCAACGAGTTCTTATCATACCCCAATGTTAACGCAGTGAATGCTCTAAGTGTAGCACTCGGTGCTTCAGGGGGCAATGGTCGCGCTAAGGTAAATGCGTGCTTACTAGCGGCCTATGAGGCCCAGCAGTGGGTAGTTGCCTCAGTGAATGCCTCATTCGTTACATTCGGTTATTCTCCTGCGAACGTCAACTTGGTTAACTTCACACCATCTCTAATGGGTGTAGCCAACAAGCTTGCTCAGGATGCGGATGCCTGCCTGGAGACAGTTCTAAACACCGAGGGTGCTATCTTGTATACTCTTTCTCAGCGCCCAGTCAGAGTTGGCCTACACGACCTTGATGCGGCCAACTTCGCTGCCACGTTCAATGCTAACCAGGCGGCGGCAGACACATACTTGGATCTTCAGAATGCTGCCATTAAGCACGAAAAGAATACAGCCATTGCATTCCACATGGCTGACATGGCAAATGCCTTGTCACCCCTCGTTGCTACTGCTGCCACGGCCGCCGGCCAGGCGGCTGCTCTTGGTGCGATGACATGGTCATCGTCATCAACCAATCCCAATGTTGCAGCCAATAACGCCCTTGCTTCAGCGAATTTCCCTGCGGCTGGCTGGGGATCTGACTCCACGAACCCAAATCTTGGCCCATTCAACGGCACGGGCACGGGCTCGGCCCCCTACCCTGCTCCATGGTCATCAACATCATCTCGTATCCAGGCCCCTGCTGCGACTGTCCTCGATGCTTCTCACCAGACACTTGCGGCTAAGTTCTCAGAGACAGCACTTGCTACCGCGAAAGCCGCGTCAAATGCCCTTGACACTGCGCTAGCATTTAACAACTTGATGGTAGATGTATCAACTGTTACACCTGCGCTAATAGATGCTGCCACGAATGCTGCGCAGAAGACGCTATCTGCTGCCCAATCTGCAAACTATGCCACCGCTCAAAATAACCAGGGGATGACAGGGAATGACCAGACAAACTTCCTTGCGAATCTTGTCATGAAGAGTTCGGCGGCTGTCCTTGCTGCGGCTGAGTCTGCCAGAGCAAACCTTGAGGCCATTGCACCTGGTGATGAGCGCTATGCCTCAAGACAGAATATGTTGAGACTATGGAATATCGCAGTTGACGCTGCTAAGGAGGTTGTGGCTGCTTCAGCGAACGCACCCTTGAACTATCAGTACACGACGGTGACCACACCTCTTGGCACAATGTCATTGTTGGATCCTAAATCAATTGTCCCCCAGTCACTTGGAAACCTTGCTATAATGGGAACTGTAAACACTAACTATAACACGCGTAATAACGTAGCCCCATACTACGTCCCTGTTGTCGGCGATAGTATTAGATACACACTAGATGGCGTATCTGATATTACTACTGCTGCTTCTTCACTAAAACTATCATTGTTGGCACAGTTGAACGTAGCGGTTCGTAATGCTTATAATGCCACAACGGGTGCTCCCTCAAACGGTAATCAAGTAGCTGGCCCAACTGGGCCCCAAAATGGAACATCTGTCGTTGGTGCCTATCAGTTAGTATCAATTGAGTGGCCTGTTGGCTCTGGAACATGGGTAACGAACGTTCCTGAGAATGTCAATGATACTCAGCAGGCCTATAATACGGCAGTATCCGCGTTAGTTGTTACAACACAAATTGGGAATGCGCCAAAGTCAGCGATTGTTTCAGCGTACCTCGCTATCAAGGCTGCATACGATGCGGCGGTAGCGGTTGACCAAACGAAGAACAACACTGACACCCTAGTAGCCCCTGCATTTGATGCCAGTGGCAACGCGTTTTCATCTACGTCTGCTCAGGGTATTGCGTGGCTTGCTGCGACGACGGGCACTGAGACAACCACGCTCGCTGAGGGTGGTTTCGGCAAGGGCGTATATTCAGCTGCAGTTGGTTTCTGGAATTCTGCTCTTTTATATGTCAATTCCTTGATTGATGGATCTTTAGCAATAGATGCTACAAGTGTTTCTAAATTAATGGCGATTGTCGGTATTAACTTCAATACGGTAATCCCTGCTGAAAACACAGCCCTTGCTATCTCAAACGCCGTTCAGGCGAATAACAAGCAGGCTGATATCATGAACTGGGCTCAGTCTATGTTTGCCTCTCGTGACGGAAATACAAGTGCTACGTATAAATCACAGTGGGGGTCACGTGGTGGTGTTGCTGCGGGGCAGTGGCCAGGTTATGTAGATGCGAATGGTGTATTAATTACACTCCCCACTGCCTTACAGGCTGGCCAGGCTCGTGGTCAATTCATGAATTCATCTAATATCCTAATCCCAACTAGTTTAATATCTACATATGATTTATATACAAGCCCTAACTGGTCAGCCTATTACTTCACAGTAGCCATCATGGGTTCAGGCAACGTTGCCTTTGACACGGCTCGTAGGGCGTGGCAGGCTACATTAAATGCCTATAACACGGTTGTTCAGGGAGCCAGTAGTCTTAATAACCTTGATAATAACTCATCTCGTGCGGATAAATTAAAGACCGAGGCTGTATACGCAGTCAAGCTTGCCCTCCAATCCGCTGCTCGTGCTGGTGCGGCTGGAGAAATCTCTGCGGCGGCCTCTGCTGCTCTTGCCTCATCCTCAGACTCTTATGAGGACCTTGCAGCTGAGGCTACCGCCGAGGCCTCATATGCCTCTACAGCGAACCTAAGCATGTATCGTTGCGTTCCTGACATTGCTATGCACGCCGACGCTGATGACTTGCCAGTTATCTTCCGCCTCAATGGTGGTAATGTCTATGTTGGTGGTACATCAGTGGCCGCTGCGATGTTCGCAGGGTTCTTGGGTGTTGCGCAGTCTCACTCACCCATCAACTACTTCGTGAACCCTGTTCTCTACGATAACTACACGTTCCCCAGCCCTATCTTCAATGATATCTCTGGCTCATTAGAGGTATGGTACACTGGCGCTACATCAGGCGCGGCGGCCCCTCCTCCTCGTATTGCTAACGTTCTCCCTGGAAACCAGAACCCCGCCTCAGGGCTTGGTTCAGGTCTCTACAACTGCAATGTTGGACTTGGTTCAATCAAGGGCATGAACCTCGCTGCCCTAATGGAGGTCCCTCACTTAGTAACATCAGTTTCACCTGCTATTGGTGATAGTGGGCTTGTTACAGTATACCCTGGCACATCCGCCACAGTGACTGCCTATGTTGAGCCCGTCACAGCATACAATCCCCACTTGGTTTGGTCTTGCTCTAGTTCCAATGCAGTTGTTTCTCAGACAGATGGTCCTCTATTATCCAACAATGGCATAAATGACACACAGCCTTATACGCAATACAACCCTCTACGTCGTGATACGAATGGAAGACAGCTCTTGTCCTCCAATACAATTGGCAATTATCACTTGGGCTCAGTTGGCAATGTGTCACTTGGCATAAATCCTTATCACAAGGATGAAACATACCCTGCTGGATACCCCTGCTTAGTCTTCACGGCTACAGTTACGGGCATGACGGCTGTTCATTCTTCTGCGCCCCTACCAGTTGTAAGATTGTCAAGCACAGACGGTTCAAGTGTATACGGCCAATACAATGTAGTTGTTCTACCTGCTATCCAGGTATCTGGTGTGTCTATTTCTGCCATGAATGAGCGCAGCAATCCTTCGAATACAACGCTATTCTTGGGCACAACGCTCCAGCTTCTTGCCAACGTAACACCTCTTGCCGCCACCAACAAGCGTGTCTACTGGTGGTCTTCCAACACTGCGATTGTTAACGTCGATACCAGTGGCCTCCTAACGTCCCTAGCCCCTGGCCAGGTCACAATCAAGGCTACATCTGTCAACAACAACATCTCTGCTTCAATCAGCGTCTACGTGCCTACACCAATCACAGGCATCAGCGTATTGCCCACGACAATCACGCTCAACCCCAATATGGGAGCGGTCCCTCTCAAGAATTTGGGCCTAATCCGTGCTATTGTTCAGCCTGCTGAGGCCGATTACAAGCACTTGACATGGGAGATTGTCTCAAGCCAGCAGTCTAATCCTGCTCCTGTTGGTATCTCTGATGTTGTCAGCTTACCCATGAATGGAACAGTCCTTGCCCGCGACTCAAGCGGTGATGTTACGGATAACACTGAGGCCACGGTCACGGCCTTGTCAAACGGCACGGCTGTCATCAAGGTCTCCACATACGGTGAGCCCTACGGTGTATACGGAACATACACGTCCATGGTTACGGTCAACGTAGTTACACTTGTCACCGATGTTGTTATGGAGGAGACTGATATGGTAATCAACTTGAACCCTAACACGGCTCAATATGACAGTGCTCGCAGTGCGCCCGAGTCATACAAGGTCACGGCCACGATCAAGCCCGCCTACCCTTCCAACATGAACGTTTTCTGGTCATCAAGCAACCCCAAGGTTGCCGTTGTTTCCAACAATACGCCAGCCGTTCTCAATACGACGGTATCCGACCCTAACTTTGGCCTCTGGCAGATTACAGAGACAATTACACCTCTCTCCAACGGCACAACGGTGATGAAGGTCACAACTGCCGATGGCTCAAAGGTAGCCACAACAACGGTTGTTGTCACAACGCCCGTGACTGGCCTTTCAATGAGTGCCATACCAATTTCTCTTAACCCCACGAAGCTCTACACTCTCCAGGCCACGGTTCTCCCTACGACGGCCACCAACCGCGCGCTAATCTGGGAGTCCACCAACACGGCGATTGCGACGGTTGATAGCAATGGTGTAGTGAAGGCTGTTACATCTGGTTCATGTGGTATCACGGCTACGACGGTTGATGGTGAGTTCTCTGCTATCTCACAGCTCAGTGTAGTCACACCCCTAGTTGGCGTGCAACTCATGGTTAATACACCTCTACCTATCCACATCAACGACGTGGTTCAGATCTTGGTGGTCATGGTCCCCACGACAGCGTCCAACCAGCAGTTCACATGGACGGTCACAGACGGTGTCGATGGCAACATCTTCACAACGGGCCCTCCCCAGAACGGCAACATCGTCTATCTCGACGCCGTCCAGGCTGGCAACTCGGTGTTCACTGTCACTACGGCAGACGGCAACAAGCAGGCCAGCATCAACCTCCAGGTTGTTCAGTGGTAAACCTAAAACTTTTAGAAAAAGTTTTAACAAAAGGAAAGCCTTTAACTATATACAATCAGGTATCATATATTGTAATATATGATACCTAAATCTCCTTGAACAATACCTCCTATATGCTCATACCGTGGTTCTACATCTGGTCTGAACCAGTATTTCATAATGTCTTACAAGATACCTTAAAAGAATTTGATCTGAAACCAATTCAATCTGATATGATAACAATAAGAGAAAGAGCTGACCTCATTGTTACTTCCTTAAAATCAACAACTGCCCCATATATTGTATTTTCGACATCAGATATAATTGTTAAATCCAACTTTGTCAAGGAGTTATCTGATATAACAGATGACATGGTTTTCCTGGATGGCCCTAAGGGTACATTTCAACCAGGGGTCTTATATCTGAAGAATACTTCTGATGTTCAGGATTTCTGGAGTTCCCTTACTACAATCGAAGAATCAATCTTAACATTTAAGGGTAAATTGTCTAAATTTTCCAAGAAATGTGTGTCTACAGATACATGGGATAAGAACTCGGAGTTTAGCATTCTACAGTTAATTTCATCTGGCTTTGGAAAGGAATTTGATTTTGCAGAGAAAATATTTGTGATGGCACAACACATTGAGTTACAACCATATATGCAATATGTTCCAGAGGATGTAGTACCATTTATATACAAAATACAAGAGTTATTATTTCTTACACATAAGGAAATGAAAAAGACATCTTAAACTCCTGCGTTGATTTTACGTTTTCCTTTCCGGCTAAAGAAGTATATGGACGTTCTAGCACAGGCACAAACACTTGTTATTGAGCACGCGTTTACAATTGGAATTGGCCTCTTAGTTGCAGCACTCATTGCGGGTGCCGTTTGGTTCTGGATGTCTCGCTCAAACTCAAAGAGTTCAGTTTTAGAGAACCAAGCGCGCGTGAATGAGGCTTCTACGGCTACCGCAACCCCTGAGATGCCATCACAGGAGCAACTAGAAGAAATGGCAAGATATCGTGAGCAGATGGAGGCACAGCAGGCTCAACAGCCTCAGGGAGAGAATGGCGCACCTTCAAACAATGAGTAAAAATACATAGCCTTTATTATTTATACTCAGCAGATGGACGAAAGTCAGCTGCTGAGTTTAAATGTTGCAAATATGGCACTTTTTAATACTGCGAGATATCAGGCGTACCCTGGCCCTCAGGGAATAGAAGGTCCAACTGGGGCAGCCGGTCCAACTGGGCCGGCTGGTATAAATGGTACAATTGGCCTTAATGGTTCTGCCACAAATACTGGATCCACTGGTACTCAAGGTTCGAATGGTATACAAGGTGCTACAGGTTCAACTGGTTCACAAGGAATACCAGGGGGTCTAACTGGATACAGAGGACCAACTGGCGACCCTGGTCCATCAGGTTCTGGTTCTGGTGGTGGTAGCCATGGAGTTATAAAGATTCCATCTAGTACTGCAAATTTTAATTTTACTCTTGGTAATTCTACACTCCCTTCATCATTTGGTACGTTTAATCCAGGTTCTGCCACAGATACTAATACATTCTCCATTACATTAAATAACGCATATTCGCCAACTAATTTGCCATTTTATACATTGACTGCCTATGTATACAGTATAACAGCGGGGTATATTAATTGCCAAAGACAGCTTGGAGCACAGTCAGGTGTAGCTGCGGCAAGTATAACAATGAATGCTTCGGTAACAACAATAACATTTAATTATATTAACAAAACAAATTTTCCATATACGAGCAATGATTCAGCTGGTTATGCTTTATATATATGTTTTAATATCATAAATTAACAATATACATCACAATGCTAAGTGTAAAAGCCTCATATTCTTTGGCACTTATCATTAGTAAGGATGGCAGATCCAAATTTTTGCCCTGAAGTACTATTTACAAATGTGTCTCAATCTAGTGACGCAAACATATATACGGCATCTTTTACTGGCACTGCATCTGATATATCACAAATTACTACTGGAATGTGGGCTGCCAATACATCCTATGGACATGCTTTTCAGATAAATTCAATAAATTCTGTATCACCTACTCAGATAAATGTCATCTTAGAAGATATAAATGGATATAATACTGCGAATGACCCTCCCGGTAACGGTGGTGGTCCTGCGAATGACACGAATGGATATGTTTTTAATCTTACACCGACTGGGTTAAATGCTTTTTCTTTAATAACTTCTTCCGCAAATAACCCGTTGGGTGGGTATCTAATTCTTAGATTTTCTTCGATTTACAGCTCAATATCACAAATTGATCAGGCGCCAATATTGATTCCGCCTATTTGCATGGAAGTATTATTTACAAATGTTCAACCAACGAATAATGTAAATATATACACCGCTACATTTACAACAAATGGACAGGGATATAATGGTGGAAATAGCTTCTACTATGCGCCTGATATTGATGTTGGTATGTGGGCTGCAAATAGTTCTTATGGATATGCCTATCAAATCCTCGCTACATTTAATGCCACGCAATATTCGATTGACGTAATAATTGAAGACGTAGACGGATTTAATGCTACGATTGATCCGTCTGGAATTGGCGGTGGTCCATCGAATATTACAACTGGTTATATTTTCCAGTTGAATAAGATTGGTATACCAGTTCTAAACGAGGCAGATGATCCTCCAAATATTTATTGGTCAGAATCTTTAATCTCAAGATTTGGTTTCTTTCAATCAGGAAATGGACCATCTGGTTCCACTGGAGCAAAGGGAGATACAGGTTCTACTGGCTTCGTTGGTCCTAAGGGTCCACAAGGTCTACAAGGTATACAAGGTCCACAGGGATTTACAGGCGCACAAGGACAGATTGGTGATACTGGTCAAACAGGTGCTCTAGGTTTTACAGGTGCTACTGGTCAATCAGGACAGACTGGTTACACTGGTTCTACTGGTCAAACTGGTTCTACTGGTCAAACTGGTTCTACTGGTCAACAGGGTTCTACTGGTCAGCGTGGAGATACAGGTTATCAGGGTGTTAAGGGAGATACAGGTATCCAGGGTTCTACAGGAAATCCTGGTAAGATTGGACCCGTAGGAACTCAGGGAGATACGGGAATTCAAGGATTACGTGGAGATACGGGTGAACAAGGTGTGACAGGCTCCCAGGGCTTACGTGGAGAT
>Ga0136641_1000363_pt1 | contig 19597 bp, 19 predicted proteins | sample EliLak1302023Y_FD_115312 | JGI IMG/M metagenome (GOLD analysis project Ga0136641, IMG submission 115312) | Freshwater microbial communities from Elizabeth Lake, Yosemite National Park, California, USA - 13020-23Y | ecosystem: Environmental > Aquatic > Freshwater > Lake ...
AGCCCATGGCGGCAGTGACTATGCGCAAGCGGTGGAGCTGGCGAAGCATGGTTTGACGCATCCTGACAGCCTTCCTTCGGCGCGGGTCCTGCAAACCATGCGTGAAGACCATGGTGGCTCGTTTTCCGCCTTTGGGCGTAGTCTTTCGCAACAGACCAAGGCACAGGAACTGGCGCGCCCTTTGCAGTCGCACGAGTTGGCGCACTTTCAGCAGTTAGCGCAGGCCTCGGTAGAGCGGCAAGGCGAAATCGAAGCGACGGACACCTTACCGTTTGACCGCTATTTGCAGCAATACCTTTCCCCGGAGCGTTTGGGGCGACCGAAGGCTCCCTGAGTCTGTCCACGTCATGCTGTAGGTCGCGGGGCAATCCTTGCCTTGGCCCCCGAAAATGCGGCAAACCCGCAAAGCGCGGTCCTGCCTCAGTCGGCAAAGTACCGGACAATCGCGCTTCCCCCTAAGGTAAAGAGAATAAGAACATGGCGATACAGTGGTTTCCCGGGCATATGCACCTGACGCGCAAAGCCATTGGCGAGCGCATCCGGGAGATTGACGTGGTCATTGAGCTGCTAGATGCGCGCCTGCCCGGCTCCAGCGCTAACCCCATGTTGGCCGAACTCACACGCGGCAAACCCGCGCTCAAGGTGCTAAATAAGCAAGACCTGGCCGATCCAACCCGCACTGCCGACTGGCTAGCCCACTACAACGCCCTGCCCGGTGTGCGCGCCTTGCCGCTGGACGCGGGCATGACAACACCGGCGCGTGCCCTGGTCGAGGCCTGCCACCAACTCGCGCCCTTGCGCGGTGGTATGGCAAAACCCATGCGAGTACTTATTTGCGGCATTCCTAATGTGGGCAAGTCCACGCTGATCAACACCCTCAAAGGCAAGCGCGCCGCCAAAACCGGCGACGAGGCCGGTGTGACCAAAGCCGAGCAGCGCATCACTATCGCTGACGACTTTTATCTGTACGACACGCCTGGCGTGTTGTGGCCGCGCATCATCGTGGCCAAAAGCGGCTACAACCTGGCCGCTAGCGGCGCTATCGGCCGCAATGCCTTTGACGACGAAGAAGTGGCGCTGGAATTGCTGGACTACCTGCGCCAGCACTACCCGCAAGCATTGGCGGCGCGCTACGCTATTGCGGATGCGTGTGCGCAGACCGACGAACACCTACTGGACGGCGTGGGACGCAGGCGCGGTGCCTTGCAATCGGGCGGACGCGTAAATTTGCAAAAGGCAGCCGAAATTGCGATCCACGATTTTCGCGGCGGCGCAATGGGGCGCATCACCCTAGAAACCCCGGACGAATTTGCCCAATGGCTGGCCGCAGGTGAAAAGCTCGACGCTGAACGCCAGATCAAAAAAGACGCTATCGAACAGGCGCGCCTGATTCGGCTGAAAAAAATCCCCCGGCCCCCTCGGGTGGATGATCCTGACGAAACCTCGGATTGACGCTTTTCCCAATGGCCTAAGCAGTTATCAGCCTCCGGCGATTGGGGTCTGCTGTCCGACTTGTAAGGGAGCATTCCCGGCCAAGCGCGCTATAGTGAAGCCGAAATTGAATGCACACCGAGAGCTGGCCCGTCCGGCTCCGTACTTACTAGCGAGCACACCATGAAATTGACGCCCGAGCAATTAGCCCAGTTTGACCGTGACGGTTATCTCTTTTTCCCCAGCCAGTTTTCTCCTGAGGAAACCCAGGCCCTGCTGGACGCGGTGCCCGAGCTCTATGCCAAGCGCGATGCTTTTAACGTGCGCGAAAAAGGCCGCGATGCGGTGCGCACCAACTTTGCGGCGCACATGGTGAGCAAGCCTTTTGGCAAGCTGGCCCGCCATCCGCGCATGATTGAACCGGTGGAAATGCTGCTGGGCGAAAAGCTCTACATGCACCAGTTCAAGGTCAACGGCAAGATGGCCTTTGAAGGCGATGTCTGGCAATGGCACCAAGATTACGGAACTTGGCTCAACGACGACATGATGCCTACCGAGCGCGCTATGAACGTCGCGATTTTTCTGGACGATGTCAATGAGCACAACGGTCCCTTGATGTTCATCCCCGGCAGCCACAAGCGCGGCGTGGTCGCCGCCAAGCACGACTTGTCCACCACCAGCTATCCCTTGTGGACGGTGGACAATGAACTCATCACCTCCTTGGTAGAACGCGCGGGTGGTAAGAACGGCGGTATCGTCAGCCCCAAGGGGCCAGCGGGCTCCATGATTCTTTTCCACAGCTGCCTGGTCCATGCGTCCACCAGTAACCTATCTCCTTGGAACCGTGTGGCGGTGTATTTGAGCCTGTGCGCAGTGAGCAACCACATCCGCCGCCATAAGCGGCCCGAATACATTGCGCACCGCGACTTCACGCCGATCGAATGCCTCCCCGACGATTGCTTGCTCCAAGACTACCCGGTCGATCTGCCCTGGAAAGATGGCATGCCCGGCAGCGCGCTGCAAACCTCTACCGTGCCTTTTGACGCGCAGAAAGCTGCCGCATGAGCTTGTATACCAAGCTTGAACAACGCCAGGCCGAAGGCCGTCCCATCCGCGTCGGCCTGATCGGTGCGGGCAAATTCGGCTCCATGTATTTGGCGCAAATTCCCCGCACACCCGGGGTGCATTTGGTCGGCATTGCCGACTTGTCGCCCGATGGTGCGCGCGCCAACTTGAGTCGTGTCGGCTGGGAAGCCCAGCGCATGCAGGCCGCGTCTTTGGATGCTGCCATCAAGATGGGCACCACCCACATCGGTGAAGACTGGCGCGTACTGGTTTCGCACCCGGCCATTGACGTGATTGTCGAATGCACCGGTCACCCGATTGCCGCCGTGGACCATTGCCTAGAAGCCTTTGCGCAGGGCAAGCATGTGGTCAACGTGACGGTCGAGGCCGATGCCTTTTGCGGCCCCTTGCTGGCGCACAAAGCGGCACAAGCCGGTGTGGTGTATTCACTGGCTTTTGGCGACCAACCAGCCTTGATTTGCGACCTGGTGGACTGGGCGCGCACCTGCGGTTTTCCGGTAGTGGCTGCGGGGCGCGGTCACAAATGGCTGCCGCACTTCAACCAGTCCACCCCCGACACGGTATGGGGCAACTACGGCCTCACGCCCGAGCAAGCATTGCGCGGTGGGCTCAATCCCAAAATGTTTAATAGCTTTTTGGATGGCTCCAAACCGTCTATCGAAAGCAGCGCCGTATCCAACGCTACCGGGCTGGGCGTGCCGTCCAACGGCTTGCTGTATCCACCGGCCAGCGTGGAGGACATCCCCTTTGTGACGCGGCCTATTCAAGAAGGCGGTGTGCTCGAGCGCAAAGGCATGGTCGAGGTGATTTCGTCCTTGGAAGCCAATGGCCGCAAGATCCCCTACGACATCCGCATGGGCGTGTGGGTAACTGTCGAGGCGGAAACCGACTACATCAAAAACTGCTTTGAGGAATACAACGCCCACACCGACCCGAGTGGCCGCTATTTCACGCTCTACAAGCGCTGGCATCTGATCGGCTTGGAAGTGGGTATGTCGGTCGCGAGCGTGGCATTGCGCGGCGAGCCCACGGGCGTGGCCACTGGCTGGAATGCCGATGTGGTGGCCACCGCCAAGCGCGATTTGCAGCCTGGCGAAATGCTGGACGGCGAGGGCGGTTACACCGTATGGGGCAAATTGCTACCGGCAGATACTTCGCGTAAGCTGGGCGGTTTGCCGCTGGGGCTGGCGCACAACATCAAGCTGCTGCGCCCGGTGCGCCAGGGCCAGTCTTTGTGCTGGGATGATGTCGCCATCGACACCAGCACCCGCGCCTATCAGCTACGCCGCGAAATGGAAAACCATTTTGCAGCGCCGCTGGCAAAAGCGGCATAGACCTTAGTGCAGCCATTCCAGCAAAAGCTAGTTGACGGCCGCGGGCTCTTCGCGGTGTAAAAGTGACCGGGGCCGGAGCCCCGAGGCGCTTATGTCGCTAACGAGGCTCCCCCCACTGGCGCGTTCATTAGGCTTGAAGCACTGCGGTGGAGTTCAAAATGGCTTGTAGCTGATCCCAGGTACGAACACCCAAACCGGTGTCGTCGGTCGCGCGGATAGCGTTATTCATCGCGATCAATTTGTTGGGATAGTTCACTTCGCTCCACCCATTGACGTTCAAACCCAAGCTGCTAAGTTCGGTGAAGGTGACATTGCTAGAGCCAGTGCCGGTGGGGTCGACGGCCTTTTTCATGATGTGATCGACCACTGTCGCCATGGCATCCAATTGCGCCAAAGTGTTGATGCTATTGGCCGACTTGTGACCGACCACATCGTTGAGTAAAGCCAAAGCATTGCTGCGAATATCGGTGTTAGCATTTAAAGCACCACCATGGAAAACATGGCCTAGGTTCATCAACACGTTTTCGTATTGCGCAGCCGTCGGATCAGGATTTGAATTGAACACTCCACTCGTGGCCTCGTTCAAAATCGATTGAAAATCCAAAGCAATACTTTGAACTGCGGCCATTGAAATACTGCCATTGCGCTTCGCCGCCAAAACTGAATTGACCGCTATGGCCAAATTTGAACTGTTAGTGATGCCTGTCAAAGCTAGGTCAGCACTGTAGGTTGAAGCAGTTGGCGCAGGTGAGTTTGTGGGGTCGTTCGAATAAGTCTGTGCCACGGCCAAACTCGCAAACGCTTGTAACTCCGATAAAGTGTCCGCCCGTGTGCCGTCGCTTGCGAGGGGCGCAGCGATATTGGTCACGACATTCGCCAAATTGACGCTGCTCACGCCAAAGATTCCTATCGTCGTGAAGTCTGCTGCGGATAAGGCCGAGACGCTGCCATTGGCCACGTCCATCACCTTGTCGACCACGATGTTGAGTTGGTTCAACTCGGCCACGGTATCTACCTGGACTGAAGCGCGGCCATCGATCACCTCATTGAATAATTTCAATGCAGCAGATTGTTGCGGGCCCGCGCCCAATGCCTTGGCCGTGGTGCTGCCCCCAATCGCGCCATTGGTGCTGTCGTAAGCGCTTAATGCACCTATTGCTTGCAAATCGGCCACACTGAGTCTGCCCGCATCTACTGTGTTCGCTTTTACACCGTCAGCCGCAGCCAGTAACTTGCTGTAGGCATTGACCACGGCTTGCAACTTTGTTGTGCTGCTCACATCTGCACTGGCCAAGGCCTCGACAGCGCTGTTGATGGCCGCCAAATTGTTGCTGGTAACGGCTTTTTGCGACCCACTGTCTACACTCAATAAGCCGGCATTGATGTATTGGTTCAGGGTTGGCGCTACATGTGCCAACACGCCGGGCGCTGTGTCGGCATAGGTCATGATCACACCTAAATCAGCGGCAGCCTGCAGCTCTTTGAGGCTGTCTACCGCAGCGCCATTTGCGCTTTGGGTTAAACGAATGGCCTCCACCACTTGGGCCAAATTATCGGCATTCACGCCCGTTACCCCTAGCGCGGCCAGGTCGCTTAGCTTTAGCCCGACGGCGGTGGCGGTAGCTGGGGAGGTGGCTGTGCTCAAGGTCATTATTTTGTCAACAATAGCCGCCAAGTCGTTGATTTTTTTCACTGTGTCTACTGCGGTACTGTTGAGGCCATCGAGCACGTCATTTAGCAAATTGAGGGCTGCACCGGATTGCGCATTGGCGCTGTCAGCGGCTTTACCAATGACGGCGCCGATACTCTTGTAATCGGCGCTGGTGGCAATTTTGCTCAGGTCAGTTGTATTTAACTTAATGCCATCGGCCTGAGCTGAAATTTTCTGGTAAGCAGTGCTGATAAGCTTTAACTGGGCAATTGAACTGACGCCCGACCCATCGGTAGCACTGGCACCAATCGCGCTTAAAAGGGAACTGACGTTCGCTGCGGTGAGGTCGGGCATGCCAATGGCATTGAAGTCATCTTTAGTCAGCGATACCGTGTTGCCTGCCGCAGTCAAGATGATGTTGTTGGCGATCGAAACATAGGTATTGAGCTTGGTGATCGTGTTGATATCTGTGGTCAGGCGTGTTTTGATGATGTCATTGAGTAGCAAAATTGCATTGCTTTTAGGCAGTGTCGTCAAGCCCAATTGCGCATAGTCCGCTGCTGTCGGATCGTTAGTCGTGTTGTCAGCCTCCGCGCCATTGGCTTTGTTCCAGATCTTCAGATAGGCGTTTACAACCGTCTGCGCAGTCTCCACGGTCGCAGTACCCAGGGGCTTGAGCGCCGTGTTGATGGCTGCTGCCATAGCGTTGTCCAGCACCCCCGTGATCCCCGCATCCGTGTAATCCTTTAGCACTGGGGGCGACACCACTGCAGTACCCGTCGCGTTGATGTACGCATTGATCTTTGCCAATGCCGTTATGCTGGGGCTGTTGGCGCTGGAAGAACTGCCCGACGCCACCGCCGCCACCAACGCGGCCCCACCCAACCACACCACGGGTGAGCTGAACGACAACTGGCTACCATCGTCAATGCCAGGGGCGACCCAAGTCGTTTGTGCCTCCGCACCACCGGAAAGCGTGGTGGCGGGATTTGCTTTAAAAATTACCAATTCTCCAGCTTTTCCCGTTGTAGCCAAAGCGCTGCTGTTTTGTACGTCGGCAAAATTTCGGAGTATCAAATGGGTGTTTTGCTCGTCGGTTCCGTCAATGACCACATACAAGTCCTCCCCCACTAAACGCGTCTTGATTTTGATCACTGGCTTAGCGCCACTTTCGTCTTGCAATACATAGGTCAAGTCTGCGGCGGCCGTCAACGTGAGCGGTAAGACTCCTTTTCCGATTCCAGTCGCAATTTGTTTGCGTTGGACCGTAACCCCGTTTTTGATAAGCTTCAAAGAATAAATATTGGACATAGCGCTCTAAATTTATTAAAAAATTATTGTATTTATTTCAAGTATGTATTTTTAATTTTACATAAATAATTAAACAAGAACCTATATTTTATCGTTTGGGCTCTTGTAGAGTCCAAGATCTCAATCTGCGAACCGAGCCTAAGAGTGCTTGATTTCCCGCTGAATTCACTGGTTTCCCTACCGCGCAAGATATATCGTGCAGCTAAGGCCTCCCACAGACGAATTGTCTATCAATAAGCGTTGCCATAGGGTCTGGGTGTAAACACCCATTTGGCATTCATACCTGCGCCTACCAGCTACGCTGCAAAATAGTAAACCATTTTTCAGCGCCCCGGGCCAAGGCGGCTTAGGGTGCAGTGCTCAGCCAATCCAGCAATAGCTGATTGACCGCGGCGGGCTGTTCGCGGTGCAAGAAGTGGCCGGCCCCCGACACTTCCAAGTAGGTATATCCACCAGTGAAATGCGCATCTTGTTGACGCATCAGTTCGGCGCGCAGGTCTTGTGCACCGCATAGGGCCAGGGTGGGTACGGTAATGGGGCGGGCCATCTGGGCGCGCAGTACGCCAAGCGCGGGGTCGCCCTTTGCCGGGTCGAACAGGGCGCGGTAATACCTCAGCGTAGCTTGCAAAACACCGGGCTGGCGCAAGCAAACTTTCACGTTTTGAATGTGCTCCTGGTCCGCGTAACCCGGCGCACACCACTCGCGCCACAGGTAATCGATAAAGGCCATGTCGTCGGCCAGCAGTGCTTTTTCAGGAAGCTCGGCCTGCTGAAAAAACCACCAATGAAACGAGCGCTGTACATGCTTGGGGTCCAGCAAATGCGCTGCCACGATAGCCGGATGCGGAACCGCCATCAGCACGGCTTTGCGCAGCAAATCGGGTCGCGCTGCGCACAAGGCGTAGCCGATGATGGCACCCCAGTCCTGCCCCACAAAATACAGCGGCTCGCCTTCGCCTAAAGCCTCGATTAGGCAGGCCAGGTCTTGCACCAACGTGGCTTTGTCGTAAAAGCCTTGGGCCGGCACGGTGGTCGGGTGGTAGCCGCGCAAATAGGGTGCTATTGCGCAATAGCCCGCTTGCGCCAGCGCATCCATTTGGTGGTGCCAGGTGTGCGCCGTGTCAGGGAAACCGTGCAGCAAAAGCACCTTTGGGCCGCTGCCCTGGGTCAAGCAATGAAACTCCAGGCCGTTGGCATGAACTTGTAGCATGAACTACTCTCGAATTGAGTGAGGGAAGCGCGCGCCAGTCTGCCTGTCTGGGCTCCACCGTGCCAGCATAGCGCGCTTTGCCGGCTTCGCTAACCGCTCTAGGCGCCATGCAGCTGTGGCTCTTGCGTCTCCATGCTGGATGTGTCCTGCCAAAGACTGCTCGAACCCAAGCCCAGCAGGCCAATGGCCGTGCCAATGTGCAGCAAGTCGCCGGGCACTAAGGCGGGCACCACGCTGGCCTTGGCCGCAAACAGCAGCATGCCGGCCAGCATTAGCACGGTCGTTAGCGCGGTCGGCCAGCGGCCCCCGCGTCCCAGGGTGATCACCATCGCGACCACCGAGATCACCGTCAACGCATCTACCAGCACCCGCTTTTGCGCCACGCTTACTGCCAGCACACCCACCACCGCCATGCCGATAAAAAAGAGTGCGGCAAACTTTGGTTGCCGCGCCACCGCGCTATCGGGCCACAAAACGGCCACGGCCAGCAGCGGAAAAGCGGCGCAGGCACCCAGCATGGACGCGAACTGGTGCCATTGCGGGATCGGGTACAGGCCGGAAAAACGCAGCACACCCAACACGGCCGCCAAGCCCAGTGTCCCCGCAGCAATGCGCACGCCCAGGGGCAGGCCGGCGCGGCTTAGCAGCCAGAGACACGCCAGCGCCAGCAGGCCGTCGGTGTAGGCCAGGCTAGGCATGGGCTGCCTCCATCACGCTCGGACGTTGCCACAACCAACCGATGACCAGGTAGGCAAGTAATGCTGCCGCCGAATAGCCCAACGCTTGGCCGGGTGCCAGATTTTTCGCAACCAGCAAAAAGTGCACCAATACCGACATGCCCAGACCGCAGGCGAACACGCCTAAGGCCTGCATCCAGCCGGGAGCAGGGGTATCAAAGCGTTCGAATTTTTCGGGCACAAACTCGGGCGCCGGGGCCGCGCCCGGTGGTAACCAAGCGGGCCCGGCAAACACGCACATCAGCTTGTTGCGCCAGCCGGAAGTGCTGCGGATTTGCTGCCACATGAGCGTGTAGTGGTACACATTGCCCCAGATCGGGTTCCAGCTGTGCAGCGGCTTGCGCACGCCATAGACCACGGGCTCGTCCACGCGCTCGTCGGCGTAGGTGCCAAACATGCGATCCCACACACTAAATATTCCGCCGTAGTTTTTATCCAGGCAATATTCGTTTTGCCCGTGGTGTACGCGGTGGTTGGACGGGGTCACCATAAACCACTCCAGAAAACCCAAGCGCCCGACCAATTGGGTATGCACCCAAATTTGATAGACCAGATCGATAAAGGCCACCGTTAGATAGACCTTCATCGGAAAGCCGAGCAAGGCCAGTGGTACATAAAAAACCCACTTGAAATAAAAGCCGGTGGCTGATTGGCGCAGCGCAGTGGATAAATTGAATTCTTCGCTGCTGTGGTGAATGACATGCGCCGCCCAAAACAAATTGACTTCATGCCCAGTGCGGTGTACCCAGTAATAGAAAAAGTCGTACAGCACCAGCGCCAGTATCCAGGTCAGCGGGTTGCTGGTATCCCAGTCGAAGGCGCCAAACTTATCCAGTACCACCGAATACATAAAGATATTCATCCCCGCGCCCAGGGTAATCACAAATTGACTGATAGTGCCTACATTGAGTGAAGTGATGGAGTCTTTGAGGCGGTAGACCTGCAGGCCGCGCCGGCGGGACACCCATAACTCGATACCTATCATTAACAGGGCAACTGGGATCACGAATATAAAGGGTTGCATAGCAGTTTTTCTCTCTCTTTATAAATTTGGACTGCTCCCTGAAGGCATTTCGCTGCGGGGCATTGTGCCTTATTGCAAACCCCGCCTAAGTCGCCTGCGGGAAGGCAGACTGAGCCCCGTTTTCCTTGCTTACAGACACCCTTTATCCAAAGGCAAAAAAATAGTGCGTCCGAAGACGCACTATGGAAGAGAGTCAAAGCGAGGCGGGAGACTTAGGCGTTTTCCTGGCTAGCGCTAGCGGCTTGGCCCGCGCTCAGGGCGAAATACACGCCGCCGCCTATCACCACGCCGAAAAACCAGCCGTACAGGCCCCACCAGCTGGGCAGCATGGTGGTGAAGTTGGGCAGGATGCTGGAAAACAGCGCGCCTATGGCGGTTGCAATCAGAGCTTTGGGGTTCCAGCCATTGCCGTAGCGGTATTGCCCCTGCTCATCGTACAAGGCGGCAACATTGATCTCGCCTTTGGCAATCAGGTAATAGTCCACCAAGATAATTCCCAGGAGCGGGCCCATGGTGGCGCCGATGGCACCTACAAAATGTGCCGCATTTCCCTCCCAGGGCGCAAAGGGATACAAGACCAAAGCGATACCCGCCGCGATGTAGCCACCTTTTTTGAAGTCAATCGAATTAGGAAAGACGTTGGAGAAATCAAACGCGGGCGAGACGAAGTTGGCCACTACGTTGATACCCAGCGTTGCCACGGCAAAGGTGAGCGCCGCCAGCATGGCCAGAAACCAACTGTCAAATTTGGCAGAAATTTGCTCAGGATGCAACATTACTTCGCCATAGACCTTGAAGGCCGCAATGGTGGTCACGCCCGCTACCAGTGAAAACAAGATCAGGTTCACCGGCAGACCCCACAAATTGCCTTTAGTGACCGCCTCTTTGTTTTTGGCGTAGCGAGAAAAGTCGCAGAAATTGAGGTAGAGCGCTGCGAAGTAAGTTACCCAGGTGGCACCCACTGCAAGTAGCGCCCAGAACGAACCCGGCTCACCGGCAATGCCTGCGTCCTTGGTCTTTTCTAGCAACAAGGCTTGCGGAATTTCATGGTCAAAGGAAAACCCACCGGCTTTCACGCATAAGCCAACGGCCAGCACCAGCATGGCAATCCAGACCGCTGGCCCAGCCCAGTCTTGGAACTTGCGTACGGTTTCCATACCGTTTTGGATGATCAAGAGTTGTAAGGCCCAGACCACCACGTAACAGATGAACTCCAAGCCCGAGTGCCCTAAAAACTGGGTTGTCTTGTGGTATTCCATAAAGGCATCGCTACGCGTCAGCAGCGCAACGATAGCGCCTGAGGCCGCAGCCGTTTGTGCGCCATACCAAAAGCAAGCCACGATGGCCCTGACCAAGGCTGGTAGGTTGGCGCCCCAGATGCCAAATGAGGCGCGCGCCAACACCGGATAGGGCACGCCAGTTTTTTCACCTGCATAGCCCATCAAATTCATGAGCCCAAAGATCACCAGAGAGCCCAGCCCAATGGCGATCACGAAATTAAGAAAACTACCGCACAACAGAAACAAGCTGGCCGCAAGGTAGTAGCCCCACAAACTGTGTACGTCTGAAGTCCAAACATTGAAGATGCTAAACGCCCCCCAATTTCGCTCTTTGGCGGGCGCCAAGTCTTCGTTATACAGGGATGGAGAAGCGTTTTGGATATCCATATAGATCCTATAAAAATGTTGCATGGCAAAGTGCCAAGTTGGAACGCTGAACTTTTTGAATGTGCCAGCCCTCACCTGTTTCGCTTGCTGGCGCGAATGAATTTAATCGGGATACCCCATTCCAGCTACAGGGTTAGTACTTACTACTCGCAGAGGTGCTTCATAATATTTTTATTTTTACCATTAATTAAAAAATTAATTTACAAAAATTGGCATTTTTTCTACTAAATAGATTCAAAAAATGAAATTGCAAATGCCTGCTAGACCCTGTTGGATAGGGTTTTGTCGATTTTTCGCCGTTTTTTTTGTCTATGGCTTATTACATCTATGGGTGTCACCAATTGCGTTCTATGGCCTGTCAAATTCTTTGCGCTACAAGGAAAAATATTTCCGTATAGAGACCGATTTAACAGCGCTTTATGCCGCGACGGAGCCCGGTGCAACCCGCCCTAGCCGCAGTACTGCGCTTCAAACGCCTAAGGGCAAGGGTAAACATCCTGGTGCGAGGCGCGAAAACCCGTCACCATTTAGGGGCAGCTTGGTGTACGCTGGGCCAAGGCTTGTTGCGCTTGGGGTCTAGTACGGATGCGTATTTGAAGGGAAGCCATCATGAAAACTGTGGGACTTTTTTTGGCCGAAGGCCATCGCCTCATCCATGCCGTCCGTCCCGGTGCCACGGTGCGCGAAGCATTAGAGCTTATGGCGGACAAAAATATTGGTGCCTTGCTGGTCATGGATGGGCAGCAATTGGCAGGCATTTTTTCTGAGCGCGACTATGCGCGCAAAGTGGCACTCCAGGGCAGAAGCAGCAGTGCTGCTTTGGTACAAGACATCATGACTGCGCAAGTCATTACCGTCCAGGCAGCGCAAAATATTGACGAATGTATGCAGATCATGACCGAAAAGCATGTGCGCCACCTTCCCATCATGGAAGGCCGCCGCGTCATCGGCTTGATCTCCATTGGCGATGTCGTGCGCGAAATGATGGCCCATCAGAAAAGCATTATTGAACAATTGCACAGCTACATCGCCGGTTGATAATGCGGCGCTCCTCAGGCCCGCGCCCTAGGTTTGGTGTATGCCCGCCCGCAGGGCCAATAATGCAAAGCGCTTGGGCTAATTCGCAGCCCAAGCGCACCAAAGTCTATGCTTTGGCCCGCCGCGCTACCCAGCGCGAGACGCGCGGCCCTGTCAAGAGCACCAAGATAAAGCGCGCTACCTGCATCGCCATCACAAAGCCTACGTCCACGGTCACTGCGTGCGTGGCGATGATGGCTACCGAGTCGGCGCCGCCGGGGCTGGTGGCCAGGTAGGCGCTCAAAGGGTCAAAGCCACCCAGCAGCGCTAGCGCCACTGCCAGCGACATGCCAAAAATGATCAACACCGCGATAGACACCAGCACCCGGGGCAAGGCCCGCTGCGCATGCGCCAGCGTGGCCCGCGTATAGCGCAGGCCTATGGTCCAGCCGATGCAGGCGTAGGCGCACAACAGCAGCGGCGGCGGCAACTCGATCTGCAAAACGCCCTGGCTTTGCAAGAAAACTCCCAGCACCAGCGGCAGCAACATGGCGCCAGACGGTGCACGCGTCAGACGGGTGGACAACATGCCCAGTAGCACCAAGCCCAAGGTACATGCCACGTTGTAAGGCTCTTGTACTGCCCACACATCGGCATCCAAGCTTGCGTTGCTGCCAGGCCCCAGCCACAGGCGCGCCACCAATGCGGCCACTGCGGTAACGATGATGACGCGGGTGTATTGCATAAAGGCCACCAGACGCGGGTCTGCGCCATAGGCCTCGCACAGCAGCACCATGGCTGATGCCGCGCCCGGTGCCAGGCCCCAGATGGCCGTGGTGCCTGGCAACACTTTGTGGCGCGATAGCCACCAGCCCAGGCCCATGCTGGCGGCCATCACCAAGATGGTAAAGCCCAGAAAAAGCGGCCAGTCGTGCAAGACGCGCAGCAGCAAGGCGGGTTGCAGGCTTTGCGCCATCAGACAACCGATTAATCCCTGGGCAGGAAACAAAAACGACTGTGGAACGCGCACTGAAAAACCCCGCAGTGACGCCACAATACCCACCAGCATGCTGGCCAGTAGCAAGGCCGCCGGCAGATGCGCCAACTGCAAAAGGCCAAACAGCAACAGGCTCCCCACCAAAAGCGTCAGCCATTGGACGGCGCGGGGCAAGTCGCTGCTCGGCTCAGCCATGCATGCTTAAGTTAGGAGATGGCGGCATGCCTGGCGTTGGCGAGAGAGTGGCTTGTTCAGTCTTTGGGACGCGCCATTTCGGCTTTGCGCTCAGCCACCACTTGTTGGGAACTGGCGCGCTCGCCCAAGAGCTTCAAATAGGGCTTGTAGTCCACGCCGGCCGCTAGCAGCAGGTCTTCGCCGTAGGCCCCCTTGCTGGCCATTCCGATCAGCGGCAGATTGTTAAAGGCTACGCAGTCGGCCAGCGTGAAGCTGTCGCCCGCCACATAGGGCGCAAACTTCGCCAGGCGTTTGAAGGCCTCGATATTGCGCGCCAATTGCTTGCGGGTCTTTTCCTTTTGCTCATCGCTGACACTGCCGCCAAAAAATACAGCGGGGTATAAATCTCGCGCTACCAGCTCCAGGTGCAGGTTGATAAAGGTGCACAGCTCGCGCACTTTGGCCGCAGCAAAAGCGTCGGCAGGCAACAGCGGGTGGGCAGGGAATTGCGCCTCCAGGTAATCCAAAATCACGGGCGTCTCACACAGTGGTCCTTGCGCGGTGCGGATGAAGGGCACCTTGCCCAGCGGTGAGGCCGATAAAACCGCCTCGTCCTTGCTGCGCGTCATAGTGCGCTCTTCGGTGTAGGGGATTTGCTTTTCTAGCAAAACTTGTTTTACAACATTGAAATAATTAGAAACGGCAAAGCCGCATAGTGTGATCATGGGGTTGGGCTCCTTGAGAAATCAGCGCGCCAGTGTATCGGGCGACCCCGCGTGCCTAGCGCCTGGTCTGGCGCAAGGGCGACAAATCAGTCGCCCAGCTTTTCGGCCGCCTTGGCCAGCCAGGCGTCGAGCTGGTCCAGCAGCGAAGACTGGCTAAATGAGCAACTCTCTTCGCTAAACAATGCGCTCGATTCCAGCCGGTCGATCAAGCCCAGCCACACCTCGCCATAGCGCGGCGGCAGTGCTGCAAATATTTGGCCCTGCGCACGCGCCTGCGCACAAAAGGCCTGTACCCCCAATGCATCGGTGCGAAGCTGGGCGAGGGTTTGGTGCAGTTGGGTGAGGGCGGCTTGTATCGGCATGGTCGGGATTGTGACCTAGGTGGCTTGCTGGCCTAGCTCAAATTTATGGGCAAGTTCGCATCTGAACGCTAAGCTGCGACGCTTAAAACCCAGACCCCAGCTCACTCAGAAACGATGGAATCAAGTTGAACTTTGAGCATGGGCAAAGCCGTTTGCAATGTGTCCCAAACCACGTCCAGGTCGATGTCGAAATAACCATGCGCAATGCGGTTGCGCATGCCGCGCATGCTTCGCCACGGTATTTCCGCATGCTGGGCCACAAACTCAGCGTGCTGGTCCATGATCTTTGTTGCCGCTTCGCCCAGCACAATCAGGCTCATCACAACCGCCTACTGCGTGCGCTTGTCCCGCTCGAAATCAGGCTGCGCCATGCCTTCTGTAAACGACAGTGCGTCAGCAATCGCTTGCCGCATGTGATTCAAATAATCGGGAAGACGGCTGACCGTCATAAGGGACGGGCTTCGAGCACAACAGCATCACGAAATTCGGCAGGCAGGTCTCTGGGCGTAAGTACATCCACGGACACGCCCAACAAGGATTGCAATTCGTCTTGCAACCCCCCTAAATCAAACAGCGTTGTGCCGGGCAGAGGATCAACTAGCAAATCCAAGTCGCTGCCCTCGACGTCATGGCCATGCAAAGCTGAGCCAAACACGCGTGGATTGGCCACGCGAAAGCGGGCTGCGACTTGGCAGATGGCATCACGGTATTGGTTGAGTGCTTGGGATGGGCGCATGTAGGAAGTTTAAATCGTTTGAATGTCGCTGCCTAGTAAAGACGTACGGTTAAAACCTAGATCCCGGCTCGTTCAGAAAAGCCTGTTCTTCTGGTGTGGATTCGCGGCCGAGCAGGGCGTTGCGGTGGGGGTAGCGGCCAAAGCGCGCGATGATGGCTTGGTGGCGCTGCTCAAAGCGCAGGCTGTCTTCCATGCCCGGCTGCGCAAACAGCGTGACGGCCTGCGCGTGGACCAGCGCGGACTCGCTGTGCATATAGGGCATATAGGCAAAGCTGCGCTGCGCCAGCGGGAGGCTGCGGTCCTGACCACTGGCCACCAGCTCTTGCGCCAGCGCCAGCGCCAGCGCGTCTTGCGTAAAAGCGCGGGCCGTGTCGCGGTACACGTTGCGCGAGAACTGGTCCAGCACCAAGACCTCGGCCAATCGCCCCTCGGGCGTCGCGCGCCAGCCAAACAATTCACACCGCGCCGCCGCTTCTAGCGTCGCGCTAAAGCGGGTGCGGATGGCGCCGTCTAAGGCGGCGTCTTTGGCGTAGTGCTGCTTGGGGGTCAGTTCTGTGAACCAGAAGTGCAGGACGGAGTGGGGGTGCATGGTAAGGATTGAAAAATTTGTGATGCATAGCTACGAGTAAACCATCAGTGTGGCGTATTTTGGGGTTTGCTTGTGGCTCAGTGGCCGAAAGCTTTGAGCGATTTTCCGAGAAAGTCTATTAAAAGTGCGACACGCTGCGGTATGTAGCGGTTACTCGGTAATACCGCGTAAACGCCCAGGGGCGGCGGTGCAAACCCAGCGAGAATTTCCACCAGTTGCTGGCGCGCCAGGAAGGGATCCACTAAAAAATCGGGTTGCAATGAAATACCCATGCCTGCCGCATTGGCCGTCAACAGGGCCAGACCATTGTTGGCGGCTAAGCGTCCGCGCACGGCAACAGTTTTGACCTGTCCGTCGATGCTGTACGGCCATTGAGCGGCGGTACTGCTGCTGGAGTAAAGCAGGCATTCGTGGTGGCGTAAGTCATCAGGGTGCTGGGGCCCGCCGTGCTCGGCCAGATAGGCCGGGGAGGCTACCGTAACCAGGCGGCATTGGCCAAGTTTTCGCACGATATCGCTGGGTTGCAGGTCGTTGGTAACCCGTATCGCCAGGTCCAGGCCTTCTTCAATCAGATTGGAGCGCTGGTCGGACATGGTCAACAGCAACTCCAGCTTGGGTTGCAGGCGCATGAATTCCAGGATTGCCGGCAGCAAGCGCTCGCGGCCAAAACTCAGCGGCAAGCCCAGACGTATTCGACCGCGCACCAAGGCGCTCTCTTCGGTCAGGCTCGACTCGGTCGCGTCTACCAAGTTGAGGATCAATCGGCATTTTTCTAAATACGCCGAGCCAGCAGGCGTCAGCGTCAGACTGCGCGTACTTCGGGTGATGAGCTTGACCGCCAGGTGTTTTTCCAGTGCGCTGATCTGGCGGGTAATGGCCGAGCGGTCCACCTGAAGCTGATCGGCCACCGCCGTGAAGCTACCGGCCTCGGCCACGCGCAGAAAGATTTGCATAGCGTTGAGCTTGTCCATTGTTGCAAATTATGCAACAAATAATTGCTGATTCGTGTGTTTTTCTTTAAAGAAAATGTTTCTACAGTACGGCTATCAACTGAAAAGCCAGCATGCAAACCCAGCGCAACGTCCTTTTTGTACCCCACGGTGCCCCCACCTTTGCCTTAAATCCGGGTGCAGCGGGTGCGGCCATGGCGCATGAAGCCCAGACCTTTGAGACGCCGCGCGCCATCGTGGTCCTGAGCCCACATTGGGAAACCACGGTGCCCACCGTGGGAACAGCGACGCAGTTGGAAACGATTTACGACTTTGCTGGCTTTGACAGCCGGCTGTACGACATCCGCTACCCCGCCACCGGCTGCCCCGAGGCCGCCAAACTGGTGGCCGGTGCATTGCAAGCGCAGGGTTTTTCAGTGGAGCAAGACCCGACGCGGGGCTTGGACCATGGCGCTTGGGTGCCGCTGCGCCACATGTTTCCGGATGCGGACATTCCGGTGGTCCCCCTGTCGGTGCAAAGCCATGCCGGCCCGGCGCATGCGTACCGTATCGGGCTGGCTCTATCTGACTTGACCCGCCACCGAGTGCTGGTGCTTGCTTCGGGCAATGTCACCCATAACTTGCGCGACTATGGCAGCGCCCGTTCCTGCGGCGGTCAAACGCCCGCCTACGTGCACAGTTTCGCCGACTGGGTGCACGCACAGATGGTGGCCCACGATGTAGATACCTTGCTCAATTACCGCCGCATTAGCGCAGACGGCGCGCGCGCCCATCCCAGTGAAGACCATTTTCTGCCGCTCTTTACCGCCTTGGGTGCAGCCGGCTCTGACGCGCAGCCACAGGCTTTTTTCCGTGGTGTGAGTGACTACGTCATTGCCATGGATGGTTACCGCTTTCACTAGACACCTGCCCATGACCTCCCACTACACCGCAACGGCTAAAGCATTGCATTGGCTGATGGCACTCATGATCGGGGGCCTGCTAGGGCTGGGTTTTTATATGGCCGATTTGCCGCTGTCACCACAAAAAATTCAACTATTTTCTTGGCACAAATGGGCGGGCGTCACAGTTTTTGCGCTCGTCTGGTTACGTCTGTTGTGGCGTATGGTGTTTCGTCCACCTGCCTATCCCCAAAGCATGACGGCCCTACAAAAAGCAGCCGCCCATGGCAGTCACTTTGCGCTCTATGCGCTGATGCTGGCCATCCCTTTAAGCGGCTGGATCATGAGTTCAGCCAAAGGTGTGCAAACCGTCTGGTTTGGTGTTTTGCCACTGCCCGATCTGATTGCCCGTGACAAGGCCTTGGGCCACCAACTAGAGGCGCTGCACAGCGCGCTAGCCATAGGCCTAATCGTGCTGGTGTCTGTGCACTTTGCCGCGGCCCTTTACCACTACCGAGTGCTTAAAGACGACGTCTTGCAACGCATGCTACCTGCTCCAGCAGCCCCTCGTTTATGAAATACAACTTCCTTTTGGCCCTGCTGACTGGACTGTGCATGGCGGGAGCCGTGCAGGCCGCCAGCTACCAAAGCGTGCAGCCCGACAAGAGCAGCATCCGCTTTCGCTACAAACAAATGGGTGTTGCCATGGACGGCAAATTTGCGAAGTTCCAAAGCACCTTGCAGTGGGACCCGGCCAAGCCCGAGCTGGCCCGGGCCACCATCGAGATCGACTTAGCCAGCGTGGACACCGGTTCTGCCGAAGGCGACGATGAAGTGCTTGGTAAATCCTGGTTCCACACGGCGGCATTTCCCAAAGCCGTTTTTGTGCTTAAGCAACTCAAACCCACCGGGCCCGATAGCTATGAGGCTAGCGGCACGCTGAGTATCAAAGGCCATACGCGCGAGCTGAAATTCCCGGTCAAGCACAGCGCCCAGGGCGGCAAAGGGCAGCTCAGCGCCAGCTTCAATCTAGCCCGCGCCGACTTTGCTATAGGTGAAGGCGTGTGGTCCAAGTTTGATGTCATTGCCAATGACATCCAAGTCAACTTCCAACTCACCGTGCTGGGTGGCAAATAATTTTTTAACTGGAGTATTACTATGACACCTTTCCAAGCATTGGCCGCTGCTGCGGCCCTCACCGTTGCGGCCTTGAGCCCTGCCCTGGCCGCACCCGTGAGCTACACAGTCGACAGTAGCCACACTTTTCCGCGATTTTCATATTCGCATATGGGCTACTCCACGCAGCTCAGCAGCTTTACCAACACCAGCGGTACGGTGGTGTTTGACGCAGTCGCCAAAACCGGCGCGGTGGATATTGTTATCGACATGACGACCGTCAACACCGGCTCTGCGGACTTTAACGGCCACATCCAAGCTGAGGGCTTCTTGGAGACTGCCAAATTCCCCAAAGCCACTTTTAAATCGACCAAGGTCGTGTTTGACGGCGACAAGCCCGCATCGGTGGAAGGCCAACTCACCATCAAAGGGGTAAGCAAGCCCGTCATCTTGACCGTCACTTCTTTTCAAGCCCTGCCGCACCCCATGATGAAGGTGCCGGTGCTGGGCGCCAACGCATTTACCACTATCAAACGTACCGAGTTTGGTGCCGGTAAATACGCCCCCTATGTGGGCGACGAGGTGCGTATCGATATCGC
>Ga0136641_1000364_pt1 | contig 19589 bp, 19 predicted proteins | sample EliLak1302023Y_FD_115312 | JGI IMG/M metagenome (GOLD analysis project Ga0136641, IMG submission 115312) | Freshwater microbial communities from Elizabeth Lake, Yosemite National Park, California, USA - 13020-23Y | ecosystem: Environmental > Aquatic > Freshwater > Lake ...
CGTCGTGGCGAGCAAGACCGCTGAGGCCAGCTTCTTCAATGTCTACTTCGTGAAGACGAACCAGCGTTGACGCAAGGTTTTCTCCAATTACTTCTCTGGTTGGAACATCGAAGGCGTTTTCAGCATCTTTGCGGTCGCGAAGGATTGCACCTTCAACGAACTCCATGACGTAGAACGGACGTTCATTGACTGCTTCATCGGTGCAGAGTCCGAGGGGAGTGGCGACAGGGATCCCTTGTGGATGAAGAGCCGTGATGATGGTGTGCTCTCGAACCATGTCGTGCGCCGTTGGCAACACGTGACTGGTTGGCGGGCGTCGAAGAGCGAAGTGCTTTCCGGTCGCGTCAGTAACGCGGTAGGTCAGGTTTGAACGACCACCAGCGATAAGTTCAAAAGTGAGAGGCCCAACAGCGCCTACGTTGTCAGCCATCCACGTAGTGACGTTGTCGGCGTTAATTCCAATTACGTCATTTCCCATAGACGCCGAGGATAACAGCGTCAGAGCACCCTCCCAGCAAGCCCCATCACCGTTAGGCTGACCAGCGTGTTCACGAAAATGGTCCTCTAGTGCAGGTATTTAAACCTAGCCATTCGATCAGCCTTCGCCTCGGCGAGACCCGCTTTGACGTCACTTCGAGGGCTCTCGTTATGGGGATTCTTAATCGAACCAAGGACTCTTTTTTCAGCCCCGCCGCGACGTACGACCTCGATGCATTCTTTGAACGAGCAGAACAGCTCGTTAGCGAAGGGGCAGATCTTCTCGACGTGGGAGGAGTGAAGGCTGGACCAGGTGATGAAGTCACCGAAGCAGAAGAACTCGAGCGAGTTGTTCCAGTTATTGGTGAACTCAAAAAACGCTTTGATGTGCCGTTAAGTATTGACACGTGGCGAGCATCGGTGGCGAAGGCTTGTTTTGCGCAAGGGGCGAGTGTCGGTAACGACATCAGTGGTTTCGCTGACCCGGAGTATTTAAAAGTTGCAGCTGTTGCGAACGCCAGTGTTGTCGCAACCCACATTCGCCTCAAGCCCCGTGTCGCTGACCCAAACCCGCAGTACGAAAATGTCACAGAGACAGTGAAAGATTTCCTGGTGGAACGTCGTCAATGGGCACTTGATGCAGGTATTGAACATGATCGAATCATCATTGATGCCGGACTCGACCTTGGTAAAACTGCAGCGCAGTCGCTGCAACTGCTCAGAGACTCGTCGGTGCTCGCAGAACTTGGCTCGCCACTACTTCTCTCTGCTTCAAACAAAACATTCCTCGGGGTGATGTTTGATCTTCCCGTCACTGAACGACGCGAGCCCTCACTGGGGGCGAGCGCCCTCGGAATCGCTGGGGGATGTCGTATTCTTCGTGTACATGATGTTGCTGGCTCGGTGAGAGTCAGAGATGTCATGGAGCACCTGATTGGAGCGAGTTGAGTAGTTCAACCATCTGCGTTGTTGGCACTGATGCCACCATGGTCTACGACGCGCTTCACAATGTTCTTCAAAGCGCCCTCGGTGACCTCGATCCGTCCTTTGCTCTTCAGGATTTCACCGCAAAAGATGCCGCGTCAAGCAGTTCAGATTCAATTCTTTCGAGAGTTATTGAAGCACTCAACACTCCGCCATTCCTCGTCGATAGACGAGTGGTCGTTGTTCGAGATGCGCAGTCACTACTGAGCGACGAGGTTGCAGAGCTCATTGCCTGGATAGAAAATCCGGCGCCCTCGGTGACTCTTATTCTCGGAGTCGTTGGCACGAAAGCTAACAAGCTCGTAAAAGCTGCCGGCGAAGTTGTTGAAACCAACGTTGGCTCTAGAGCGCAAGACCGCACAGCATTCGTCGCAGCCAAGTTCGCTGAATACAACGTTACTATTGACCGCACTGCTTCGCAGCGCATTGCTGAGCTCGTGGGAGATGACGTTGCGCGCATTGACTCAACTGCTCGGACGCTTTCTACCATTTATGGATCAGCTCCGCTCAAATTTAAAGACGTTGAGCCGTACGTAGGAGAAGCTGGTGACGTTCCGGCGTGGGACCTCACCGATGCAATTGATGCAGGTGATGCCAGTAAGTCAATTGTTGTGGCTCGTCGAATGCTCGACTCCAAAGGTCGTGCGGGACTTCAAATAGTAAACATGCTGCAACGTCACTACTTATCCATGGCGAGACTCGAGGGAAGTGGCGCTACTAGCCAAGAAGAAGCAGGTTCCATTCTCTCGATGAGCCCTTACCCAGCGGGTAAAGCACTGAAGACTGCGCAACGACTCGGCCAACAAAAGATCACTCAAGCTGTGCACTGGGTCAGAGAAGCAGATGTTTCTCTTAAGGGTGGCGTTAGTTACGGCGGAAAAGATCTCAACACCGACATTGACGTAACTGACCTAACGGTTATTGAGGTACTCGTGGCGCGACTGGCACGAATGTCAGGTGCTGGGCGTCGCTAAGACGTGACGCATTAACGTTAAAAGTTTGTTGAAAAGAAAACGGGCTCAGCCCATGAATTATGCGTTGGTCTTGAGTGCGTTGATGCGCTTCATAAGACCAGACTTCTTGTTTGCAGCCTGGTTCTTGTGAATGACCTTCTTGGCGGCAGCCTTGTCAATACGCTTCATTGCAGCGCGAAGAGCTGACTCTTCATTCTCAGTACCAGCAGCGCTTACAGCATTCTTAGTGCGCGTGCGGATTTCAGACTTGACGGCCTTGTTGCGCTCGCGTGCAACTTCGTTCTGCTTGTTACGCTTGATTTGGCTCTTGATATTTGCCACAAAAAACTCCGTTATCAGTGCGCCGAAACTGTCCGGCGGGCTAACTAAGGCTAGCAGAGTGGCGAACTAGGTCCAACAACGAGGAATTCTCTGGTCTGGCGGGTAGCCTTGATGCACCGTGGCCGAACAAATTACTACCGTTGATTTCAGCAAAATCCGCAATCTGAGCATCATTGCTCACATTGACCACGGTAAGTCGACCCTTTCTGACCGAATCCTAGAAATCACTGGAGCAGTCGATCCACGACTCATGCGAGCGCAGTATCTCGACTCAATGGACATTGAGCGTGAGCGCGGCATCACGATTAAAGCTCAGAACGTTCGTGTGGGCTACGAAGGTCACATCATCCAACTCATCGACACACCAGGTCACGTTGACTTCGGTTACGAGGTATCTCGATCACTCGCGGCCTGCGAAGGAGCTGTGCTTCTCGTTGACGCGAGCCAGGGTATTCAAGCTCAAACTCTCGCGAACTGTTACCAGGCTATTGAGAACAACTTGGAGATTGTTGCGGTGCTTAACAAGATTGACCTTCCCGCCGCGGACCCAGATCGCTGCAAGGAAGAACTCGAGCGCGTGCTCGGACTTCCAGCAAGTGAAGTGCTGTCTATCTCTGCAAAGACAGGTGAAGGGGTTCCAGAACTACTTCGCGCAATCATTGAGCGTATTCCTGCTCCACAAGGTGACCCTGAAGCAGAACTACGTGCACTTATTTTCGACTCGTACTACGACCAGTACCGCGGTGTAATCAGTTCCATCAGAATTGTCGACGGAACTTTGCGAGACAACATGAGAATTCGCATGATGCAAAACGGCACGAATCACGAAATTGAAGAAATCGGAATTCGCACACCAACACTTCTCACCGTCAAGCAACTCGGCCCTGGAGAAGTTGGCTTCATCGTTGCGGGAATCAAGGATGTTGGTGGTGCCAAGTCGGGTGAAACAATCACTGATTCAGCGCGACCTGCAGAAAAACCACTCGATGGTTACATGGACCCTAAGCCAATGGTGTTCTGCGGAATCTATCCGATTGATGGTGATGATCTTCCTGACATGCGTGACGCTCTCGATAAGTTGAAGCTAAACGACGCCTCAATCACGTTCGAACCTGAATCGTCACACGCACTGGGTTTTGGTTTCCGCTGCGGATTTCTTGGGCTCTTGCACATGGAAATTGTTCGTGAACGTCTAGAGCGCGAATTCAATCTCGACATCATCGCAACGGCTCCTTCAGTTGTCTACCGAGCATTCCTCACTGACGGTAGTCAAATAAGTGTTGACAACCCAACGGAGCTTCCAGACCCGAGTCGACTTGACCACATTGATGAGCCAATGCTCGACATTTCAATCCTGAGCCCTACGGAGTATCTCGGGGCAATCATGGATCTCTGTCAGACCAGACGCGGCGAAATGATCAAGATGGACTACCTTTCAACTGAGCGTGTAGAGCTGAAGTACTCAATCCCACTCGCTGAAGTTGTTATTGACTTCTTTGATGCCTTAAAGAGTCGCACCAAGGGATACGCGAGTCTTGACTACGAGCCGAGTGGTTACGTCACTTCGCAACTTGTTCGAGTGGACATCCTTATTAACCACGAACCAGTTGATGCCTTTTCGACAATTGTTCACAAGTCCAATGCGGACTACTACGGGCGGCGTATGTCGGAGCGTCTAAAAGAGCTCATCCCACGCCAGATGTTTGATGTGCCAATTCAGGCCGCGGTTGGTGGGCGAATCATTTCTCGTGAAACTGTAAAGGCGCGCCGCAAGGACGTTTTGGCGAAGTGTTACGGAGGGGACATCACCCGTAAGCGCAAACTTCTTGAGAAGCAAAAAGAAGGTAAGAAGCGCATGAAGAACCTGGGAAGAGTTGAAGTTCCCCAGGAAGCCTTCGTTGCTGCCTTGAAGTTAGAAGACTGACCCTGCTTATCTGGCACTCAGTAGAATTGAGTGCCAAAGGGGAAAGTATGGCTCGTCGCTCACCAAAAGCACCTATTTCGACACCTGCTGACCTCGACGCGCGTAAAGCCAAGATTCTCGAATCAGTCGTCGTTGAACACGTTGACACTGCAATGCCAGTGGGCTCGTCGTCTGTGGCTGGCGCACCGGGGCTTGGCGTTTCTCCCGCCACTGTTCGCTCAGAAATGGTCACCCTGGAACGCGAAGGTTTCCTCACACAGCCTCACACCTCGGCTGGTCGTATTCCAACCGACAAGGGCTACCGATACTTCGTTGATCACCTTCAGTCGGGTGTTCTAGGACAAGCGCAGCAGCACCAGGTGAAGGACTTCTTCGCCAATGTTCGTGGAGAAGTTGAAGATGTTTTAGAGCAAACTTCGACACTGCTGACAAAGATGACGAGTTACACATCAGTTGTCATGGGGGCAGGACACAGTCAGGCGAAGATTTTGAACGTCCAGCTCGTTAACCTCGACGCTCGCCATCAGCTGCTGGTAACTGTTTTCTCTGACGGACTTGTTTTAAAGAACAGTGTCATGACGACGTTTGATGCGAGTCATGAGGAGGTTGCCGAGGCCTCGAAGCAGCTGAATGCACTCCTCATTGGCACCACACTCGGAGAAAGTATTCAGGTTCCTTCACGCGCAGACCACGTCGCAGCACTTGTGCGAGATGCCGCGAGTGTCCTACATAAAGAAAAGCCGACTACTGACGGCGAGCAGGTCTACATTGGCGGCTCTTCAAAGGTTGCCGAATCATTCGATGGGGTAGAGACAGTTCAGAAAGTCTTGAGCATTTTGGAGCAGGAGCTTCTCGTGGTTTCTCTAGTGCAAGACATCCTCGAGCAAGACATTTCAGTTTCCATCGGTGCAGAAAATGGTTACGAGCCACTTTCTGCTGCTTCAGTAATCGTGGCACCTGTCACAATTGATGGAAATTCGGTGGGAGCAGTTGGCCTCCTTGGTCCAACACGAATGAAATACCGTGAAGCGATGATTGCAGCAGAAACTGTTTCAAAGCACCTCACACAACACTTTGGCGGAGAAGAAATTGTCTAGTTCAGATTTATACGAAATCCTGGAAGTTGATCGCAACGTTTCACAAGATGACCTGAAGAAGTCCTACCGTCGTCTTGCTCGCCAACTCCACCCTGACGCGAACCCTGGTGATCCTGCAGCCGAAGCAAGGTTTAAAGAAGTGTCGCAGGCTTACGAAATTCTTTCTGACCCTGAGCGTCGCTCCAACTACGACCGCTTCGGCTCTGACGTGGGCGGTGGCGGAAATCCATTCGGCGGTGGTGGTTCAGTCCAAGACATCTTTGACATGTTCTTTGGTGGCATGGGTGGCCGTCAACAACAGCGCGGTGGGCCACAGCCTGGTCCTGACGCCGAAGTAGTGCTTGACATCACGCTCGATGAAGCAGCCTTTGGTGCAACAAAAGAACTCACGGTAACGCTCCCCGTTAGTTGTGTGACCTGTCACGGCAACGGCTGTGCCGACGGAACGTCACCGGTTACCTGCGTCGAGTGCGCGGGCATGGGTGTAGTCCAGCGCATTCGAAATTCAATTTTGGGCCAGATGGTCACTTCAATGCCGTGCTCTAGATGCAACGGAATGGGATCTCGAATTGATTCACCATGCAAGGACTGTCGCGGAGAAGGCCGTCGAAACGACACCGTCACCATGAATGTTCAAATTCCTACAGGTGTTGAAGAAGGATCAACCATGCGTCTCCAAGACCGCGGTCCCGCGGGTGCACGTGGCGGCGGCAATGGTCGACTCTTTGTTCACCTGCGCGTTGCAGAAGACCCTCGCTTTGAGCGCGATGGCAATGATCTGCATCACGAAGCTCGAATCTCTTATGCGCAGGCCGTGTTTGGAACAACGATTGAAGTTCCAACACTTCGTGAAACGCACATGGTGCAAGTTGAAGCTGGTACTCAGACCGGCACTATTCAACGCATTCGCCACCAAGGTATTCAGCATCTTCACGGCCGTGGACACGGTGACCTTTTTGTTCACCTTGTCGTTGACGTTCCAACCAAGCTGGATGAAACTTCTGAAGAACTTCTTCGAAAGTTCGCCGAGCATCGTGGTGAAGTTGTTAACGAAAAGAGTGGACTCTTTCACCGTCGTGGAGCAAAGAAGTGAGTGCAGAACTCTGGCAGCGCAGGATTGATGCGCTGGGTCAGTTCCGAGTGCAGAACCCTGAACGACCAGAACTCACCAGAGATGATGAACATCACCTTCGAACGGTGCTTCGCGCCAAGAGCGGCGAAGAAATTGTTGTAACCAACGGAGAAGGCTCGTGGTCGCTATGTGAAGTAACAGACACCAGCATCACCCGCGTTACTCCAGTGGCCGTTGATCCAGTAACCGAAGAAACAGTTTTGTATCTAGTTCCTCTAAAGGGTGACCGCAGTGAATGGGTGGTTGCTAAAGCAACTGAACTTGGTGTGAGTCGAATTGTTCCGCTACTGAGCAGTCGCATTGCAGTGAAGTTCAAAGGCGACGTCAGGGACAAAATCTTGGCGAGGTGGCGGCGCATCGCTGCTGAAACTTGTGGCCAATGTCGCAGGACCTACGACATTGTCATTGATGAACCAGTACAAATTAGTGACGTTCCTGTGAATGTTTGTGTCGCTGATTTCGGAGGAACAAGCGACTGGTCTGGTGTCAGAAGTGTTGCGGTAGGACCTGAAGGCGGCTGGGCACCTGAAGAATGGGGCCCTGAGCGCACAAAACTTGGACTTGGCCCCACCGTTCTTCGTGGAGACACCGCCGGGGTAGTTGCTGCCTCGCTGCTGGCCTACGGCGCAGGTGACTGGGGATTTACCCTAACTAGCCGCCCAAATGGGTAATGATGTTTAGAACACATGAGTGATTGCCTGTTTTGCAAAATAGTTGCGGGAGAGATTCCGTCGAAGACCGTCGCACAGAGCGACACTGCGTACGCGTTCTATGACATTGCGCCCCAGGCTCCAGTGCACGTTCTCGTAATTCCCAAAGAACACATTGCTACTGCTGGGCACGTGACAAACAACCACGGCGGCATTGTTGACGATCTTTTCCTCCTCGCACAAGAAGTCGTTGAGCTCGAAGGAATTAAGGAAAGCGGCTACCGACTTATTTTCAATGTTGGTGAAGACGCTCAAATGACCGTGCCACACCTTCACATGCACGTGATGGGTGGACGCAGAATGGACTGGCCACCCGGATGACCTTTGATGCCAAGGCTGAAGAAGCCATGACGGCGACCACCTTTGTACCTAACACGCACCTCATGTCGGGGTTACTTGGACCTAGAGACGAGCACCTGCGTGTTATCGAGCGCTCATTTCCTGCGTCAAAGATTCGTGTTCAAGGTAATCAGATTTCGGTCACTGGTCCTGACGCCGCAAAAGTACTTCGTCTTTTTGACGAATTGGTACTCGTTCTTGAAAGTGGACAAGCGCTCGACGTTATAAAAATCTCTCGCACCATTGACATGGTGGCTGACGACTTACGTCCTAGTGAAGTCTTAAAGCACGAAGTAGTTCGAGGAGCTAAAGGAAAAGCTATTCGTCCTTCAACTGCGGGACAAAAGCGCTACACCGATGCCATTGATGCTTCAATCATCACTTTTGGAATTGGACCTGCAGGAACTGGAAAGAGTTACTTAGCTGTGGCGCAAGCGGTGCAGGCACTGCACCGTCGTCAAGTGAATCGAATAGTTCTTACCCGTCCAGCTGTTGAAGCAGGAGAGCACCTCGGATTCTTGCCAGGAGACCTCATGGCAAAGATCGACCCCTACCTTCGACCCTTGTACGACGCACTGTATGACATGGTGGGTCCTGAGGGTGCGCAACGAATGATTGCCAACGGAACCATTGAAGTTGCTCCACTTGCGTTCATGCGCGGGCGAACGCTCAACGATTCGTTCATCATTCTTGACGAAGCGCAGAACACCACTCCTGAGCAAATGAAGATGTTCCTCACACGAATTGGCTTCAACTCAAAAGCAGTTGTTACTGGTGACGTCACCCAGGTTGACCTCAATGGAAAGCCCAGTGGACTCGCGAACATTGAAAAGATTCTCTGGAATGTTGACGGCATTAGCTTCATTCACCTTGGCGCCAAAGACGTTGTGCGCCACCGTATTGTTGCGGACATTGTCACCGCATTCGACAACTTCCAGCCATGACCATTGATATTTACGCTGCCGATGAGCAGCATGAGTTCGACATTGACCTGGAGCGATGGGTCACCCTCGCCCAAGGAGCACTCGGCGATGAAGGTGTTCGCGGGCTAGCTGAAGTTTCGTTGATCTTCTCAGATGAACCAACTATTGCTGCGTTGAATAAACAGTTCATGGGCAAAGACGGCCCTACTGACGTACTGAGTTTTCCTATAGACAATGAGCCAGGGCCAAATGGTCGAGTACCAGACGCTGGCGGTAGTGGACCTGGTGAGCCACCTGCGTTAGAAATCCCTCAACTTGTCGGAGACATTGTTATCTGTCCATCAGTAGCTGCTCGTAATGCTGTTGAGCACGAGTGCTCATTTGATGATGAAGTTGCGTTGCTTGTTGTTCATGGGGTCCTTCATTTACTTGGATGGGACCACATGGTTGATGAAGAAGCAGAACGAATGGAAGCTCGCGAACGTGAACTTCTCAGTCGTCACTACCGAAAGAATGAATCATGATGGCAATTGAATGGTCAACTGGTGACACCTATCTAGGGTTAACAGTTCTTGTTTTGTTGTTCCTGTCAGGGTTCTTCGCATCCGCAGAAACCGCACTCGTGCGCATGAATAAGTCCAGAGCACGCTCGCTTCGAGATGAAGGTCGCCGTGGCGGAAAAGCACTCGTTCAACTCGCCGAAGCTCCGGAGAAATTTCTAAATCCCCTTCTGTTGTTAGTTCTCATCTGTCAACTGGTTTCAGCAACCATGGTTGGTGTGCTGGCTGAGCGACTCTTCGGCGCAGCAGGAGTTCTCGTTGCAACAATTGCTGAAGTTGTTGTCATTTTTGTCATCTTTGAAGCAATCCCGAAGAACTATGCAGTGCAGCACCCAGACAAGTCTGCGCTTTCAGTTGCACCAATTGTTGCGAACATTTTGAAGTTTTGGCCAATCAAATGGCTCTCGCGACTTCTTCTCTCAATTGCTGATGGGGCGATCGGGCTCTTGGGCGAAAGTACAAGTTCGCACCGAATGACTGAATCGGAAGTTCTAGCGATGGCTGACGTTGCACATGAAGACGAAGCAATCGCGTCTGAAGAACGAAACTTTATTCACTCGGTAATTGAATTCGGAGACACCATTGTCCGAGAAATCATGGTGCCTAGAACTGACATTGTTGAACTACCAGCCAATGCAACGGTTCGTGAAGCCCTAGACCTCGCCATCACCACAGGCCGAACACGTATCCCTGTAACGGGTGAAGACATTGATGACGTTGTTGGCATTGTCAACCTTCGTCATCTCGCGAGCCTCGTCGCAGAAGGTCGAGGCGAAGAGGCGATCAGCGTGGGGATGGGCGAGCCACGATTTGTTCCTGAAACGAAAAAGGTTGCCCTTCTTCTCACCGAGATTCGCCAAGCCAAAACTCACATGTGCATTGTCATTGACGAACACGGTGGCACTGCAGGGCTCGTGACGCTCGAAGACATTTTGGAAGAGCTCGTTGGTGAGATCACTGACGAGTCTGACCCGGTTGAAGTGGAAGAAGAAATTCAATCAATTGAAGCCGGAATTGAAGTCAGTGGACGAGAAAACATTGGTGACGTCAATGATGAATACTCACTCGCTCTTCCTACTGGGCCATGGGACACCGTAGGTGGCCTCGTGCTTGACCTCGCTGGTGACGTCCCAGAAGTGGGAGACTCTTTTGACACCGAGCATTACCGCTTAACGGTGGTTCGCATTGACGGTGTTCGTATTGAAGAGGTTCTCATCGAACCAGTACAGGAGCAAGAGTGACGAAATCTGGATTCGCGGCGATTCTTGGTCGCCCGAACGTTGGTAAGTCAACGCTCATCAATCAAGTTATTGGAACAAAAATTTCAATTACTTCATCAACACCCAACACCACTCGAAACGCCATTAGAGGAGTCTTCACCGAAGGTGACATCCAAGTCATCTTCGTTGACACTCCAGGTATTCACCGCCCAAAGACTTCACTGGGTGGTCGCCTAAATGCAACTGCACGAACTGCCGCCGAAGGTGTCGATGTCGTGATGGCAGTCATTGAAGCTGGTGCATCTATTGGACCTGGAGACCGAACGGTAATTCAGGCAATGCTCGAATCTGCTCGCCATCCAAATGGTCCACGACCAGTTCTCATTGTGAACAAGATGGATAAGCCCGGTCGCGAAGCGGTCGCCAAACAACTCATGGCAGCAACTGTCGCGGTGCAAGAGATCGCAGAAGAGCGCTCACTCACTGCGGTTGTCCCTCGCGTTGAGTATTTCCCGGTTTCAGCAAAAACTGGTGAAGGAACTGCAGAGTTGTTGAAGTACGTAATGGCAGCAATGCCTGACTCGCCTTTTCTATTTCCAGAAGACGAAGTATCAGATGTTCCTGAAGCGATTTGGGTGGCGGAACTTGTTCGTGAGCAGTTAGTTCGAAAGACAAAGCAAGAGTTGCCTCACTCAATCCACTGTCGAGTCACTGAATTCGAATGGCCTCATATCACTGTTGAAATTTTGGTTGAGCGTGAGAGTCAAAAAGGAATGGTCATTGGAAAAGGTGGCCAGTTGCTTAAGGACGTTGGAATCGCCGCACGACGTCAACTTCCAGAAGGCTGCTTCTTGGAGCTGAAAGTCTCGGTTGAACCGGGATGGCAAAAGCGTGACGACATGCTTGACCGTTTCGGTTACTAAATACTTTCTAAAAACGTAACGACTTCTTCTTTATCGCGAGTTCGTTTCATTGGCGGAAGTTTCTTAAACATTGCACTTCGATACCGTGCTTCGGCGAGTCGAATGTCCAGCACTGCCACTACGCCACGGTCAGTTTTTGAGCGAATGAGCCTTCCAACTCCTTGAGCGAGCAACATTGACGCCCTCGGAAGGTCAACCTCCATAAATGGATTTGCCGAGAGGTCGCGTCGTGCATCAGCCAATGGGTCACCTGGAACGCTGAAGGGGAGGCGGTCAATCGTGACCAAACTCAGCGAGTCACCAGGAACGTCAATCCCTTGCCAGAAGCTGGCAACGGCAAAAAGACTCGCTGCATCAACGTCACGGAACTGCTCAATGATTCGCTGACGTGAAAGCGTGCCTTGAACGAGGACCGGGGTAGTGATTCGTTTTTCAACGGCTTCAGATACTCGGTTCATTACGGAGCGATTAGTAAAGAGAGCCAGTGTCCTGCCCTTCGCTGCCGTTATGAGATCTACAAGCTCGTCAATGATTGCCGCTTCAGCACCATCTTCATTACGACCTGGAAAGTTCTCAGGAACGTACAGAAGTGAGTTTTCTTGATAATTAAAAGGGCTCTCAAAGCGTTCAACCAAGCAGTCAACATCAAGGCCGAGGTTCTTTGGCAGAGTGTCGGGAATGGTTGCGCTCGTAAGAACTGCAGTCACGCTGCCCCAAAGATCGTCGTGCAGGCGTGGGCCAACGTCAACGAGAGATATTTCAATGCCAATGTCGCGTTCGCGTTTAACAAGGAAAAGAAGTTCTCCCTTTTTAATACTGTTGATACGCGCTAGGTCATTTCCTAGATGAACAGCTGGTCCAAGGGTTCTAATTCTGCGAGCTTCCTCATTCGGGTCAGTGATAGTCATTGACCGGATTGCTTCAATTATCTGTGTGACGAGTGACGCGGCTGCTGTAATTTCTCGAGCACAGTCTTCGCTGAGTCCAGTTAATTGATTGGAGTCGAATTGAATTTCTAGGGATGTTGAAAGTCGATCAGCAATGGCTACGAGCTCGAGACATTTAGCTAGATGGTCATTTCCAAGCAATGGTCGAGCAACTCCTGCGAGTGCACGAAGACTCTGAGCAGTAAATGACGTACCAAGCAGTGATGCGAAAATGTCTAGTACGTCGTGGGCTTCATCAAAAACTACAAACTCGTGTGCTGGAAGCAACATTGAACCAGATGCCAGGTGGGCTGCGTAAAGGTGAGTGTTAACAATCAACACATTGCTTTCAGCGGCACGGTCCTTGGCGAGTTCAGCGAAACAGTTTCCACCTTGTGGGCACTGCGCACGACCGAGGCACTCTTGAGCGGTTACTGAGAGTCCACGCCATGCTCGATTATCAACCTCGAAAGGGATTTCATCCACGTCACCGGTGGTTGTTTCATTAGACCAGGCAAGAATTCTTCGCATTTGATCAGCGACGCCCTTAGGCACATCTGATCCATCATCAAAGCTCATCTGTGCTCCGCCGCTCACGCTCTGAGCACGGTTTCGACATAGGTAGTTCTGCTTGCCCTTCAAGATTGCCACCTTGGTTTTGCTGGAATACTGAGCAACGGTCGGTGCGTCTTTAGAAAACAATTGATCTTGGAGATTTTTCGTAGCCGTGGCAATAACAACTCGGTGCCCGCTCATGACTGCGGGAATTAAGTAGGCGAGTGATTTTCCAACACCGGTCCCGGCTTCAACAACGAGATGTTGGCGCATTGAGAATGCCTTTGCCACAGCTCGGACCATGTTGCGTTGACCTTCGCGGGTCTCGCCGCCCCCGGGTAAGTCTTGGGTGATCCGGTCCAGAAGTTCAATCGCCCGGTCAGTGTCAATTTCTATGACATCATCGCCAAGTTGAATTCCGCCATTATCCAAAGGCTCCACGTAGGGCATGTCGTCATCTGGGTCGAAGGATTCCACGAGACGACCTTAGATGGTGCGGTGCAGTTCTTTTAACGATTAGGACTAGGTTTTATACGTGTCTGATCCACGTCCAGTCCCGATTCCACACTCTCTCGAGCGTTCCAACGTGCCCCAGCACGTAGCCGTCGTGATGGACGGCAACGGTCGCTGGGCGCAACGTCAAGGACTGCCTCGAACAGATGGTCACGGTGCCGGAGAGGCCTCAATTGTTGACACTGTCTATGGCGCACTCAGTATTGGTGTCAAAGCTCTAACGCTGTACGCGTTTTCGACTGAGAACTGGCGTCGCCCAGTTGATGAGGTTCGTTACCTAATGAACTTCAATCGAAGTTTGATGGAGCGACGCCAACACGAGCTTCATGGCGAAGGTGTTCGAATTGTTTTTTCTGGTCGCCGCGACTGGCGCGTTCCAAAAGGTGTCTTAAAGCGCATTGAAGAAGCTGAAGAATTGACTAAGAAGAACAAAACCATGACTCTCAACATTGCTTTTAACTACGGTGGTCGAGCAGAAATCGTTGATGCCGTCCAGCAACTGGTTCGAGACAAAGTCCCCATGAACAAAATCGACGAAAAAGCAATTCGTGCACGTCTCTATCACCCAGAACTTGCAGATCCAGATCTCGTGATTAGAACATCAGGGGAATATCGAACTTCGAACTTCTTGCTCTGGGAGATGGCGTACACCGAAATGATCTTTACTGATGTGCTCTGGCCAGACTTTCGCCGTGAAGATCTCTTTAGCGCGGTGGAAGAATTCCAGCAGCGTGAGCGTCGCTTCGGAGGACTCGACAAGTGAAAGCTACAAAGACTGCAATCGTTCTGCTGATTCTCATCTATGCGTTTCTCTGGTTTTTAGAAATCAACGGAGTAACCAGTTTGCTGACGCCACTCGCCATTCCGCTCATTCTTGCGGTCCTGGTTGCCGGCGGTGTCGCACTGGACCGATACCTTGGAGTCAAGCCCCACAAACCAAAGTGGAATGACGCAGATGATGAGACGGAGAAGTGAAGGAACTAAAAGACGATGCAGTAGTTCTTCGGACCTATAAGTCTGGTGAATCAGATCGTGTTGTAGTTCTTTGGACGAGGAACCACGGGAAGATTCGTGTCTTCGCAAAAGGAATCAGAAAGCCAACGAGCAAGATTGGTGGATCGCTCGAACCACTCAGCTACGTAAAGGTTCACTTGGCACAGTCCAAGGGTGATCTCTACATTGCAAAAAACGTGCAACTCATCGACCAGCTAAAAACTCTTCGAGGGGACTACGACCGCATCAACGCTGGCTACGGTGTTGTTGAGGTAATTGACGCTATTCCTAGTGATGACGTCGCAGATGAAGGAATCTTTGAATTACTGACGAGAGTGCTGTTGAGTCTCGATAACCCTGAGTTTTATCCAGCCCTTATTCCTGCCTCGTTCTATTTCAAACTCTTGGCACATGATGGATCAGAACCAGTTGTCGAGCACTGTGTTAACTGTGAGAAAACTGGTCCGCTCGTCTCCTTCGACGCTCAAATGGGAGGGACCCTCTGTGCCACGTGTCGCTCCGGTGTCTCAATCAGCGCTGATGGACTGGCACTTATTCGACGCATCCTTGGCGGTGACCTTGCGGGCGTGCTCAAAGAACAGTCACCCGCTGGAGCTGGCGAAATAATGGGAATTGCTCAAGAGTCAATTGAACAGCACTTCGGAAAGCGCCTAAAGGTTGCGCGTTCTACGCCACCGCTCGCAGGCCCCAAAGTCGCACGGTAGGGTCGCTTCGTGTCATCAATCTTCTGGTTCCGTCGAGACCTTCGTCTAGCTGATAATCCGGCGCTCACCGCCGCAGTTCGCGCTGGAGACGGTGACGTTGTTCCCGTCTGGATAGTTGACACCACGTTCTCTTCTCCGGCTGGTCCGAACCGAGTGAAGTTTCTTAGAGCGACACTCGAGTCACTCGACGTTTCAATAAATAAGAAGCTCACAATTCGTAGCGGTGACCCCGCAAAAGAACTCCTTGCACTAGCTAAGGAAGTCGGCGCTACGGAAGTTTTCGCTACTGGTGACTATGCACCAAAGGGGCAGGCACGAGACGAAGAGGTCCGCGCATCGCTCGCAAGTGCCGGAGTGACACTTCACTTCATTGACTCACCGTATTCAGTCATCCCTGGAACGGTGAGGACTCAAACAGGAACACCATGTCGCGTCTTCACGGCATTTCGACGTGGCTGGGAGCTGCAACCGCTTGAAACTCCGATTGAGGCGCCGACTGGTGTTTCATGGACAAAAGGGACTTCAGTTTCACTCGATGAACTTGTGAAGCACTCAGCAACTAAGCGCCCTCACTACTTTGGCGACTTGGGACTAGTTGAAGCAAAAACACTTCCACCAGCCGGTGAAGAAATTGCTCATCAACTACTTGAAAACTTCCTTCCCTCAGTTGATGCGTATAACGAAGCAAGAAACATTCCTTCGATTGCCGGTGTTAGCCGGCTGAGCCCACATTTACGCTTCGGAACTATTCATCCTCGCCAGATCTTGAACGCTGTTGACGGAATGTCAACGGGCAGCGTTCAGTATCGATCCGAAATCTGTTGGAGAGAGTTCTACGCCGACGTCTTGTTCCATAATCCTCAGGCCGTTACGAGCAACTTGATACCCACAATGGATTATCTACGAGTCGATACTGACGCCAAGGCCGTAGAGCGATTCCAGATGTGGGCGAAGGGTGAAACTGGTTACCCCATGGTTGACGCCGCAATGCGCCAACTCCTAGAAGATGGATGGATGCACAACCGCGTTCGCATGCTGGTTGCTTCATTCTTGGTAAAGCATCTGCATCTCGACTGGCGTTGGGGGGCGAAGTGGTTCATGTGGCACCTCATTGATGGTGACATCGCATCGAATCAAAATGGCTGGCAGTGGACTGCTGGAACTGGCACTGACGCTGCTCCTTTTTACCGAGTTTTCAATCCATCTCTTCAGGCAGAACGATTCGATCCGCAGGGGCTCTTTATTCATAAGTACGTGAGTGAGCTGAGAGACATCCCAGTACCGCAGTGCTTACAGCCAGGCGGAGGTGAAGGACTGCTCGCAGCGCCTGGTTACTTTCCTCCAATGGTTGATGCCGCGACGGAACGAGATGATGCCCTTGCTCGCTACGCAGAAGCCAAAGAGCTCGCCAAGGCAAATAAGTGAGTGACTTCGGCGTTTACGTGCACGTTCCATTTTGTGCGCACCGATGTGACTACTGCGCTTTTGCAACGTATTCTGACCGCGATCATTTGATGGCGGACTACGTGGCCTGCGTGGTGCAAGAAATTGAATGGGCGAGAAGCGAAGGTATGCAAACTGCCACTTCAGTTTTCTTTGGAGGCGGGACACCGTCGAGACTTACCGCCGATCAGTTGCTTCAGATACTTGATGCAATACCTAGATCTGGTGACTGTGAAGTAACTGTTGAATGCAATCCAGAAGACGCTGACCTCGAGCGACTGAGGGCCTACCGAGCAGGTGGAGTGAACCGCATGAGCTTCGGTGTTCAGTCCACCCAGCCAGCGGTGCTTGCTGACCTAGGTCGTCGCCACGGCATCATGGCCCATGAAGTGGTTTCTAAGAATGTCACCGAAGCAGGTTTTGCAACTTGGAACATGGACCTCATTGTTGGCTCTCGCGCGGAAACTCCACAAGACGTGAGAAACACGCTCAATGATCTGTTGTCCCTTGATAACCCACCGCCACACATCAGTTGTTATGCGCTGACACCAGAGCCGGCAACACCACTTGGTCAAGATCCGAACCGACACCCTGATGAAGATGACACAGCAGACGCGTACGACATTGTTGGACAGACCCTGGAAGCAAACGGCTACGAGTGGGAAGAAATTTCAAACTGGGCAAAACCCGGCCACGAATGTCGTCACAATCACGTCTACTGGGACCAAGGTAACTACATCGGTTTCGGATCTGGCGCGCACTCACATCTTGATGGTCGAAGATTCTGGAATGTGCGCACACCCGATCGCTACATTGTCATGGTCCAAGCGGGTGATAAGCCCCTTGGCGGAGAAGAAATCCTGGACAATGAAACAAAAGAGTTTGAACGTGATTCGCTGGCACTTCGAACCCGGCGCGGCGTTGCCGTCGAGGCATTCGAATCCCTTGATGAAATAGCTCACCTGATTACAGTGCAATCAGGCCAAGTCACTCTGGCCCCAGAGGGTCGTTTACTGGCCAATCAGGTCATTGTGCGTCTTAGGAGCAGTAACTAGTCCGGTAGCCTTGTCGGATGGAATCAATGCCCGAATTAGCCCCAGACCTGCTCGACAAAGTAACCAACCTGGCCAAGCGCCGTGGATTCATTTTTCAGTCAGCAGAGATCTACGGTGGATTCCGCTCAACCTATGACTACGGCCCACTCGGTGTGAACATGCTTCGCAATGTGAAGGACCAGTGGTGGCTTTCAATGGTGCAGCTTCGAGACGATGTTGTAGGTATTGATGCAGCAATACTCGGCCCACCAGCTGTCTGGGCAGCTTCAGGCCACCTTGAAACATTCACAGACCCTCTTGTGGACTGTCGCAATTGCAAAGAGCGCTGGCGCGAAGACAAAATCGACGGAATTTGTCCTAAGTGTGGCTCGAAAGAATTCACCGAGCCACGTGCATTCAACCTGATGTTTAAAACCCAAGCAGGTCCAGTTGAAGGTGAAGGCGCCACTGCGTATCTTCGACCTGAAACAGCCCAGGGAATGTTCACAAACTTTGGAAACGTTCTTGCATCAATTCGAAAGAAGCCACCATTTGGAATTGCCCAAGTCGGCAAGTCGTTTCGTAACGAAATCACTCCACAGAACTTTGTGTTCCGCACACGTGAGTTCGAGCAGATGGAAATGGAATACTTTGTTCCACCTGCTGATGCACCAAAGTGGCACCAGTACTGGATTGATGCGCGCTACAACTGGTACATCAATCTAGGAATTCCGGCTGCGTTCCTTCGCCTTCACGAACACGCACTCGCAGACTTGTCGCACTACTCCAAGGGAACAACTGATGTGGAGTTCGCCTACCCGTGGGGTTGGGACGAACTCGAAGGAATTGCTAACCGTGGTGACTACGACTTAACGCAGCACTCAACGCACTCGGGCACCAAGCTTGACTACTTTGACCCAACAACTAATGAGCGTTACACGCCGTACGTTATTGAACCAGCAGCTGGAGCTACACGAGCAATGATGGCGTTCTTGCTAGCGGCATATCACGAGGACGTTGTTGAAGGCGAGACTCGCTCTGTCCTTCGCCTTGACTGGCGAATTGCGCCGTATCAAGTTGCGATTCTTCCTTTGTCCAAGAAGCCAGAGCTCGAAGGTGTGTCACGCGAGATCCTTGCGAAATTGCAGCCACACTTCATGTGCGACTACGACGTCACCCAATCAATTGGTAAGCGCTATCGCCGCCAAGACGAAGTGGGAACACCATTTTGTATTACTGTTGACTTTGATACCTTGGAAGACCAAGCAGTCACCGTTCGTGACCGTGATACCACTGAGCAGACTCGTGTGAAGATCACTGACCTGCTGAGTGACCTGCGTCGTCGTACAAATCAAGAGTAAGGAAATACTTTGAAAATCAATAATCGTGTCACCGAGCTTCTTGGTGTTGACTACCCAATCCTTCAAGCTCCAATGGGATGGATTTCACGAAGCCCCCTCGCAAGTGCCGTAAGCAACGCTGGCGCAATGGGCATTATCGAAACCTCATCTGGAGAACTTGATGCCATCAAGGTTGAAATCCAAAAGATGAAGGAACTCACGAAGAATCCTTTTGCCGTAAACATTGCTCAGGCTTTTGTGCGCGACCCAGACATTGTTCAATTTGTCATTGACCAGGGTGTGAAGTTCGTTACAACATCCGCTGGTGACCCGACGAAACACACCCAGACGTTTAAAGAAGCCGGCCTTACGGTGTTTCATGTCGGGCCAACTTTGGCCGCAGCACAAAAGGCTGTTGATGCTGGCGTTGATGGTCTCATCGTTGAGGGTGGTGAAGGTGGAGGATTCAAGAATCC
>Ga0136641_1000367_pt1 | contig 19472 bp, 16 predicted proteins | sample EliLak1302023Y_FD_115312 | JGI IMG/M metagenome (GOLD analysis project Ga0136641, IMG submission 115312) | Freshwater microbial communities from Elizabeth Lake, Yosemite National Park, California, USA - 13020-23Y | ecosystem: Environmental > Aquatic > Freshwater > Lake ...
AATATGTTTTTTTGGTGATTGTACCATTCAATCCAGGTGTCCACTTTGATTTGGCATTCTTGGTATTGTCCGTAGTTTTCTGCCACAACACCGATCACTTGACTCAATTTAGTAGTATTAGGGTCTATCTGTTTAAGATCAGGACATGCCTTTACCAGTTCAGTAGGCACGTCTGGAAACTTCTCGATTACAGGAGTAGTCAAGCAGCCTGCCAACAGCAACGGTAATAACACAATTGATATTCTCATTTTCTTACCTTAGATACGGCAGCTGAGTTTATATCTGTAATCACTTCAGGCGCAATTTTGCACTCAGCATCAATAATTGCACTGTCTTTTACTATTTTTTCTTGAATGACAACTTGGGTGTCTTTCACAGTTTGAACACGATCTATATATTGTTTTTGTATAACTACATTGGCCTGTTGGCTTTTTGCTTCTGCGGCCGCAATTCTAGCATTAGCTTCTTTTATCTGGGACTGCCATATGTCTGTGACACCGTCGCCACCGCACATGAATGTACCACCTAGGCAGACGACTATGAAGAAAATTTTCACAGGTTCCTTGTAGGGCATGAGGAACGGAATCATGGTTATGATACCTGAAAAGAAGTATCCAACGCCACCTGCACATGCTATGGTTAGCCACACCCAAAAAGGTATGGCACCTATAATGTGTTCAACCAACCATGCAAACATGACTAGGCCTGTAACACTTGTAATGCGTGTTGATAATGATTCTGACGATCTTCTAGACCCAAAGTACCACCATTAATACGCTTGGTCATTGTGAGAATATCACCTGAGTCGGCATATTGATTTAGATTATTACTTTCCCAAAACCAGCAGGCTGATTGAACAGCACCTTCAAATGTGCCTAGGAATTCAGGGATTTGTTCCAATGGTGTGTCAATACTTTCAGCAAACTTGGTATAGTTTTGTTTACCAGTCAACTGGATCAATCCACGACCGCAATAGCGAAATCCATCTCCGCTTTCTTCTGGACCATTCCCCATGCGTCCGCCATAAGCGCGGTTAGCAATCTTTTCTGGATTGTGTGCATACTGATTAGCCACTTCCATGTTAGGGAAGTAGTGTGGCCAAACTTTGCACAAACTCTCTGCTTTGTAATTTAGATTTTCTACCAAGGCTCTATAGCCGCCACTTTCATGCATGGTTTGTGCTAAAAAAGCCGCCACACGGTTGGGTGTATTAATTTCATAATCAGGCAGTACATTGCATAATGCTTCGTGCCAATGCTCACTGAACTGATTGTTTTGCAATATTGCTGTGCATTTTTCTCTACTAAAATCAAACGTAAAATCACTCATTAAATTTTCCTTGTTAACGCAACGGCCCATCCGTTGTTCTCAAATACAAATGTTGCACCGATCTTGGTTATATTGAATTCACCTATGTACTTGGTCAAAAATATTGACTCAGCAATTGCTGTGCTTTCCAGCATGATAGGGCCTTGTACTTTACTATATACTTCTTGTTTGGTACCACTGGTCACAATAGTGAACGATACAGGATCTTTCCATATGCGTTTGAAAGTGATGCTTTCATCCAGCAATGACACTGTGTCTGCATAGCTGTCTTTAAAAAAGTTACTGAAGTTTTCAAGTTGGAATCTTTCTGTGGCCACTTCATAGCTGTTGCCATCCTTGGGTATGATTTCATTTAGATTTTCTAGCGTGGCTTCTTTGCTTTTGAATCCTTTGAAATATCGAAATCTAAAATCTTCTATGCCAGTAAGTCTTGAAATACCATACAGCATTTCAGTGATTTGGTCAGACACGTGACGTCCACGTTCTAGTTCAACAAATACCTTATAGGTACCGTCATCTGTTTCTCCCGGACTCACATCTGCATCCAACACAAACGGATAGCCCATCTCCAAGAAATTTTCTAGATCTTCTGCAGGTTCCTGTTGCTCCACAGTGAAACTGACCACCACTGTGTCCTTGTCATCACCTATTTTGCTTCGAAAACTGTCAACTTCAAATACCTTTTTGATAAAGTATTTTAGATCATTGGCTCTTAGACTTTCTGATATGTTCATGATCATCCTTACACTGTGGGTGCGGGTCCGCCTGCTGGAGCTCCGCCTAGTGGAGCAGCTCCTCCTGCTGGTGCGCCGCCTGCTGGTGGTAGTGGAGGTGTGCCGCCTGCTGGTGGTGTAGGACCTCCTGGTATCGGAGTGCCTGATTTAGGAGCACTTGCAGTGCCTGCCATTTCAGTTTTCATGCGATCCATGTAACCACGATAGATATCAAATGCTATCTTTTTAGGCATTTGGATTTCAACTATCCAAATGGGTTTATGTTCCAGTTTGCCTTTTTTGGTGCCTGGGCGGAAATCTTCTGGTGTTTTTATTTTTCTAGGTTCAATGAGATTGGTCTTTTCATAGCGCACTTTGCAACCCAACTCCATAAGTCGCTTGCCTGCTACAGGATCAGGCATCTTGTGCTTGGGCCACATGAAGCTGGCTGTGATCCAATGGCGATCAACAAATGGACCGGATGCCAACTCGCCATCCTGCCAGTTTTCATATACATACATGTCCATCTCATCGAGCACACGCTCAAAATCTTTCAGTATGGCCATGCTGGTGTTGTTTTCATAAAGGTCATCAATGTTTTTGATGACTTCTAATATATCGCGCATAGTAGATCCTAGATTATTCTATACTTATTTAGCTGGTTTAAAACCATAACGTATCAGTTTATTATTTTGTCAATTCGTTAAATAATAGTGTAGGACCTCTGTAGTTATCGGGGCGGTCGCTACAAGTCTTACTTTTTATAAAGTAGGAGCACTTTAGATGAGTAGAAGAGTGAAAAAACGCTTTACATCAGAAGTAAAAGTAATTGATTTTCCAACCTATCTTCCACAGAAGAAGCAGAGAGTCAGTCTCTATCCCAGAAACGCAAATCAGCGAATTTACCTAGACAAACTACAAGACGAAAGCAAAAGCATTGTTTTTGCCATTGGTCCTGCAGGCACGGGTAAAACATTGTTGGCTGTGCAAAATGGAATCAGAGCCTTTCAGGAAGGCATCGTTGACAAAATCGTGGTTACTAGACCCGCCGTGAGTGTGGACGAAGATTTGGGATTTTTGCCAGGCACGCTAAATGAAAAGATGGCACCTTGGACAAGACCTATTTTTGACGTCTTTGGAGAGTATTACCAACAAAAAGACATAGCAAAAATGCTAGAGGATGGAGTTATCGAAATAAGCCCACTGGCCTATATGCGCGGCCGCACATTCAAAAATGCATACATAGTTGCAGATGAAATGCAAAATGCCACTGTTAATCAAATGAAAATGTTACTGACCCGCTTGGGAGAAGGATCCAAGATGATTGTAACAGGTGATTTAGCTCAAGCTGATCGAGTGAATGACAATGGATTGATCAACTTCTGCAATCTCATATCAAATAAGCCTGCTCTCAAACACATTGACATTGTGCAGTTTGAGGCACAAGACATCGAACGCCATAATGCCGTGAAGGAGGTGTTAGCGGTTTATGGAGACTAATAGGATGTTGTAAAAAAAGGACCTTCGGGTCCTTTTTTGTTGATTACAAGTAACTGAGCCTAATCAAGGTGGCCGCAAGATTGATTTCGGGATCTATGATAAGAGCATGATCAACTAGCCCTGCTTTGATAGCAAGGATAGCTTTGTTTTGTTTGTCCTCATCGCCGAATATCTCTACGTTGTCGTACAACCATCTGTACACTTCTTCCATTTCATCAGTGCTGGCTTGACTGCAAATTAATTTTCTTGCTTCTAGAATTTTTCCTGCTTTGAACAGTTCAACCATTTCCAGTTTATAGTCTCTTTCTTCAGCGCCTGATTTTTCTGGCAAGTGTAAATGTCCGTCCAGACTGTTCATTTGCACGTTGTTGATGCATTTTCTCAAATCCGGATATGTGGCTTTCACATAAGTGTCCAAGGTGTCCAAATCAAATTCAACATTCTCAGTAACAAGTATAGTGGCCACTCTTGCAGTGAACTCATTGATATCTGTCTTTTCAATGTGGATTTTCTGACAGCGACTGTGTATGGCTGGCATGATCTTGTTGGGATAGTTACAAGTTAAAATAAATCTCACGGTGTGACTATAGTCTTCCATGAGATTGCGCAGTGCGGGCTGTACTGAATTTATGTTCATGTAATCTGCTTCGTCAATCAGCACAATTTTGAAATCGCCCATGGGCATGGTTTGACAAAAGCCAATCAGCTTATCTACCCATTCAATTTTTCTAGCTTCTTTACTGCCGTTAGCAGATAGCACATCGGAGTCTTGTACTCCCATTTGCTCGATCAGTATCTTGGCCATTGTGGTCTTGCCAATACCAGCAGATCCGCTGAACAACAGATGCGGAATGCTTTTTTCTTGGATCCAATGCTGGATCTGTTTGCGTGTGTGCTCATCTGAAAACACATAGCCATCCAGCGTGTTGGGACGATACTTTTCCACCCATAAATCTATCATACCAATTCCTCAACAATCCCCAATACTTCTGCCAATACCAACAGCAGGCCTGCGCCTTGCAGATAGGGATTAACAGCAACTACACCTGCAATGGCCAAGGTCAACCCAGCCACTATTCTAAATGCACTTTTGATCATGCTAACACTGGTGTGTGTAAATATTTTTTTATCAACAGGCTCAATGCCAACTGTGTCAAGTACATCCTTGGCTTTCTTGATATCTTCAACTGCTTCGTAGTGTGTGCTCATAGACACCTCCTTTGTTACATTGTACACAAAAGAAAAGGGCCCGTCAAGGCCCTTTGTGCTCGAAATGTGTTTAGGTCAATGCACGTTGCATGTCATTGAAATCATAAGTGCCACCTGGTGTTACAGTGGACAGTGAACCAAATTCCAAACCAGATGGGCGTTCATCTGCAGATGCCAATATGCCTGCACAATCAATGCGTCTTACTTCAATGATGTTACCGTCAGTCAACTGCAATTTTACACCTCGAGTCCAACGGCCGTGCTCTACCAAAATCCACTCACCTACCTTGACATCTTTTTGCTCAGAGCCAATTTTGTACACTCTGCACCACCGTGGTTTGATGCCTTCAGATTTTCCATCATCGCTTTGAATAATGATACCGCTGGCAGTTACTTGCTCTTCAAAATTCATATCTGTCGCCAACACATGATCTCGTAGTGGCTTCAAATCGCCCTGGATGGGATTTATCATTCCTTGCCCTCCGGATCCATATTAGTGATGTCTTTTTTGACCGGCGCAACTTGTGGTTGAACTGTTTCGGCTCGCACATTCATCTGCTCGGGTACTGGACCTGTAGGTTGAGAATCACGCAGTATTTCTTCTCTAGTTCTCAGTATTTTTCCGCCTGGGCCTAATTCGTCTCCACGAGCATTAACTTTGACATTGCCCACTGCCACAGTCATTTCGTTTTGATTCATCAATTTGCCCATGTCTACTTCTACACCTTGCATGGTGCGGTAAACTTGTCTTTGTTGTTCTTTCATTGCCATATCAATCTCCTGGATTACAGTTTACTTATCTAAGGAATTCATGCCAGTCTAAATTATATTTGAGGGCATCTACATTATGTACACCTATCAAAAACAGCACATAGCTGGCCACGCTGGATCCTCTGCCAACACCCCAAACTATGTTGTGTTTGGTCATGGTATCAACAAAGTATTTTAGCCATTTTAGCAACAGCATCATGTCTCTTTCTGCAAAAGCCTTGAGCTCTTCTGTTACTCTGTTTTTCTGTTCAATGGTTTTACATTCACAGTAGAGCCAATCCACTATGTCGTAGTTTTTGTATGTGTCGGGCATGAACCAATCTTTTTGGTTTATGGCATCAAACTGTTCTAGATCTAAATCAGTATGACTGGTAACCGAGAACTTACTCCCCAACTGATTTTCTAAATTCTCAAGATCTTCAGTGCGCTGTTCTACTATGAGCGGTGTGTTGTCAAATTTGTAGCCTTGATAGATGGCATCAAAAATGTCTTTTTCGGCAAAGATGGGATTGCTGTAAGGGTCTAGTCGCATACCAACAGTTTAGTTGATATTGATCAATTTGTCAAGACTTTTGTCCTGACTGTTCATGAGTTTCTCGTATTCTTCTTTTTGCCGCTTTTGTTGTTCTTCGCGATATGTTTCCAACAGCTGGCCGATCTGTTGTTTTACATCTGTGTTGTTGCTTTGAAAATATTTCCTAGTAAGGTCTCCAATTTTGGATTCCAATTCGGCGTTTTTCAAAACAGAAAGATCGCCTGCCAACGGATGCATTAGAAGTCAGCCAATTGGTAAATGTACACAGTGGCGCCACCATTTACTGTAAATGCTTCGATAACACGCGGTCCAGTATATGAAAATGTCAATGCAGTTCCGCCGCTGATTTGATTCTGTAGGGGATTGTTCAAGGTCACTGTGTTATTATTGATGTTGACACTTTGCACCACACTGTTGGCCACAATGGCTGTAGATCCTGATGCAATATTACCAGGCACAATGTCCATGATGTCATTGAATGTGATCACTGCTTGAGCGGCTGCCGCTGTGCCCACAGTGGTTCGTGACACTGTTCTTGGCACTGTAAATGGTGAGCTGAATCCGTTTGTGGTCAATCCGCCGTTGCCGTATTTGATAGTACCACCATTTGCCGTGGCAAATGTTGCTGTGCGTTGACTGGTTCCGTCACTGGCCAATATGACTTTTATAACACCCATTTGTCCACTAGCAGGCCAGTTGGTAAATGTGTAAGCCACGTCTGTGGTCATGGTCAAGAACTGAGTGGGCCCATTGGTCAAATCAATATTGAATGTGCCGGCACTGATGGTATTGATGTATGCAGTGCTGTAAAATTGGCTGAAGGTGCCATTGTATATGGAACTGCCTGCCAGATTGTTGGCCACAATGGCGTTGGTTGCTAGATTGGCTTTTAGGACCGAGTTGGCCTGAAGTGCAGAAATCTCGCTGGCAGCGGTGGCCAAGCCTCCCACAATATTGATAAAATTATCGCGGAATCCTTGAGTATCATTGTCAGCCCCTGCTACAGGGTAGGCAGAATTAATTGTTGAAGTGTTTATTGCACTGGTCATATGGTTATCCTATCGTTCCTAAATACAAGATATTTATCGTTAGTTTGACCGGCTACTGCGTCAATTATGTAGCGATCAACAGTATAATTTAGTTGTTTAAAGTCGAACGGTGCTAGGTTCTTGATATTAGCCAATATATTGGCAGAAGTACCAACTTTGCAGTAGCAAATGGGCACAGCCAGCACAAATCCTAATTCTTTATAAGTTCCCGGCTGGATACTGCGCATCCATAACGGCAGATAGTTTCTTTCATTTTTGCCTACCGCGCCCAGTCTATCTTGCCAATTGCTCACACTGTTGGGAAAGTATTTTTGAGGATGCGGATCACTAACCTGATAGGCTGTGGAATCAATGCTAAGTAAAGGTTGATTGGGTGCCGATGCCCCGCCTGCTCTTGAATAGTAGCTGCCACTGCTGTCCACAGTGAGATAATCTTCACTGGTTGAAAGTTGCAGTTTGTTGGGCAAGCGTTTGCTGTTGGGTTCTGAGGGATCCCGCATTTCAACGTAGATCACTTCGTACACTTCATTGCGTGTGCCGGGCACAACCGCTACTGCTGATTTTAAATCGCCAAAGAAAAATTGTTTACGTTTGTGGTTGAGTCCCATAGCGCCTATATAAGCCGCAGCTTCCTTGGTTTCTATTCCAGCGTATATGATCATTTTTAATTCGGGCTGTAGACCAAAGTTGGGATCATTGGGTCTGTATATGCTAGCCGGGGTAAACACAGAGCTGTTGGTTATAAATGATTTGAACAGGGTGCGTTGAGGAATTGTTAAATATGGTTTTGTTTTTATAGTACTGTATGACAGAGTGTCCGGACTTATCACACTAAGTTTAAACAGTCTTGTGGTTGCGCTGTAACCAAATTGATCCTGTGCTTGCACAGTGAATGAGTATACTCTATCAAAGGTGGTGGTGTTTTTATCAAATGATGTGGATTTGAATGATGTCAAGCCCAGAGTGCCTTTGGTAGTATCCTGATACTGATTGGCTCTACCTACCAACTCTCCGTCTGCACTGAGTGTAAGTCCAAAAGGCAATTTGCCAGACAGTATGGTATAAATCAAGTTGGCATTGGGCACACTGGTGTTGGCACTGACTGACAGATTACTGGTCAAATTGGCAATTAAACTTCCCAAATTGCTAGGTGTGTTCCATGTAATAGTGCTGTCAATTTCGCCTATGATGCCAACTGTGAAAAGCCTACTGGACCTGGCTCTTTCTGTACTGGCACTTATTCTAGTGGCTGTGATAGTGAAATTGTAATATTTGGTAACAGCAGGTTGGTAAGGTACTTGACCTGCCAAGATGCTGGCATTTTCATCAAAGGTCATACCAGGCGGCCTAGTTGGTAGATCGCCAATTAAGAAACTTATGTTGTCTGGTATATTGACTTCTAACGGAGCATCTAGAAGCAAAGAATAAAATCCATTGCCTATAGTAGATACATTTGTAATCTTATAAATTTTTCCTGTAGCGCCACTTACTCTAAGATTAAATGTTAGATATTGATTGACTAATGGAATAGCTGTAGCTTTTTTTATCACAAGACGGTTGTTGCCCAGTTTGTTATCACTAGGCACATATATACTGGTTATGGCGGTGTTCCTAGCATTGACCACTTCTAGGTTGTATATGACATATTCGTTGTCGTATGTTTGTAAAGGAAGTGTTATGTAGTTGTTGGCTCTATGCAGCCCCAAGTCATTATTAGTACTCCACACCGGCGGTCTAAGATAGGTAACGTCTGCTGTGAAGTATTGAGTGCTGTCAGTGAGCACTGTGTTGTCGGCCTTGAAGAAATCATCACCAACTACAAATATTCTAAATGCTCTTTGCACGGTGACTGTGCCATCAGTAACTGAAACAACAAATTGATAATTGCGATTCAATTGTTTCGGCACAGTGCTGGGCAAATTGAAATCATAAAACACATCATCAAAATTGTAACTGTCAAAACCATTAGTAGACGTTATGGAAAAATCATATGCTATGGCATCAAAGTAACTGTTGTCATAGGATCCATCACCGCTTTGTGGAGTAATAAACAGCAATGGCAGCACAAAGCCCACTATTTTTCCTTCTGGGGTCAAGGTCAGTCCAGGTGGCAATGTGCCGCTGCCAGAAGAAACAAAATATTTCAACTTGGCTCCTGCCACTGTGTTGGCATTAAATACTTGTATTTGGAAATCAACGTAGGTCTTATCCATCAAAAAGTATTGTGCTTCTGGGCCTAAATCTAGTTCACCGCCGGGTGTAATAAAAACAGGACCGTTAGTGTTGGTCACAGTCAAAATGAATGTTCTATCGCTGATCTGATTGCTTTGATTGGCTCGTATGCAAAATGTAAAGGCAGTATCTCTTGTAACTTCATAGGGACGCCCCACAATGCTGTTTCCAGAAATGCTTAGTCCCGGAGGCAGCTTGCCAGAAATTATTTTGAATGTAGGGGTGCCTGTTATAGGTAAGCCAAGATTAATTGCTTGCTTTTCGGCAAATGTTCCTAGATTATACCCTGAGGGTTGAGTCCAAATATTTAAGGCCATGCGCTCTCTCGTTTAGAGTATTTATCGTAGAATTTTTTAGATAATACTGCCCAAGTCCAATGTGGCTCTACTTGCGTTTTGTGTAATGAATCCGAAATCTACTATAAAGCCTCGACTGTCACCGGGCGTGGCTCCTGTAGATATGAAATTGAGATTGGGGCTTAAATCTATGTTCAGTTTGTTGCTACTGATGGCTAGATTCAACATGGCCGCAATAAACGGCACGTCCAGACCTTGCACTGTGGTTTGTAGATCTGATCCACCAAAGCTGTCAAATACTCTGTAGCCATGCAGGTCGAGATCCCCACCCAGCACTGGGCTAGTGTCAGTTACTACAGACGAACTACTAGCTAAATTAACTGTGTTGGCAGTTGATGTAATGGTAACCGAGCCATTTGTGCTGGTCAAGGTTTTGAACTGCAGATTTTGGCCATCCTTGGCGGCAAAAACCCCCACGCCTGTGCCCACATTTACACCATTGCCTATGCCCACTTCTGAATTGAGCAGTGTGAAATTTTGATTTACCTTGTCGAACGCGGTGCGTAGGTCATCGCCTGTGCCGTCATTTGCGTATGATCCTAGATTGATTGTAAGTATGGCCATAATGTATCCTTATGCTGTTACTGCTTTGATCACTACAAATTGCAGTGTCAGCGCTTCTGCCAAAGCGCCTGCTGTGTTGTTTCTAACGTAAATGGCAGCTGATCCTGTGGCTGGAGTGCTGGTACAGGTGTAGGCGCCCAGTGTGCCTCCTGATATGTGTTGAACATGTACCACGTCCGTGGATGCGATAGCACTGTTTACGATGTTAAAGAAAAACACAGTACCCGCCGCAACTGAATCTGCAGTGGTAACCATGTTGCCGCACACCTTGTTGAGTACCACGTTGGTAGATTTATTTGTCAATTGTGTTACGGTTCCGCCAGCGCCTGTGGCATATCCTATGCCTGTAATGCCGCTGGATTTGATACTGCTTGTGGCTGCGATAGTGCCTGCTGACAAACTGGTTATGGTGCCCAGTGTGTTTATACTGGGCAAACTGGTTGCGGTTGTGGTAACCAATGTGCCTGAAGTGGGCAAGGTAACGTTGGTGGCTGCTGTGGTTGTCAGCGCTAGGCTAAAGTTGCCGCTGGTTGTAAATGTGTTGGCTGTGCTGATGTTGCCACCCAGTGTGATGGTATTGTTGCCGTTGTTGACCCCAGTGCCACCATAGGTTGCTCCTATCCCAGTACCATTCCATACACCTGTTGTGATAGTGCCTACCTGTACCAAACTGCTGATTGTAACATTGCTGGCCAAAGTGGTACCAGTAATACTAATACCTTGAACCGATACTGTGGCTAGGTCTGTATAGTTTGCCACAGCCCTCCAAGCTCCACTATGTGCAAAATATAATCTTTCATCATTGTGAACGTGGGCGATACATCCGTGATATTCACTAGCATTAGGCAACTGACCTTGATTGTCCCAATGGAATGATATAAGACTTGATGATATGGGCGTTACAATAGCGCCGGTGTCCTGAATAATAACAGGACTTTGTTTTAGCGCATTACCACTAGTGGAACTAAACACAGGTATACTTTGGGCAGTGCTTGCTGATATTGTATAGGTCAAACCTACTGGGGTTCCTACTGTGACCGTTATAGGCAGTCCGCCCAGTGTGGCAGATAAACTGAACGCAGTGGTACCGTTGGTGTTAATGATATAGTAGGTGCCAGTACCATTAGCTGATCCGTTTATGGTGCCAGATCCTGTGTTGGTACCGCTTATGGTTATCCTAGCACCCCAAATAAGTCTAGTGGAAGTACATAAAAATTGCCATACAAAGTCATAGTCCACTGTGGCACTGGTAATAACCACGCTGGTCAGAGTGGCTGATGATGGTCCTGTAAAACTGGCGCTGCCTGAAATAACGCCATTACCGTCTATGGTTATTGTGGTGCCGTCAACTTTTACTCCGCCCAATATTGTGGTTGAAGCTGTGGGCAGTGAATAAGTCACAGTGGCAGCTGGCGTAAATGTAAACACGCCTGCACTGTAGCTAAGACTGCCTACTCCGCTGGCAGCGGCAGTGGTAACTGAAAGACTGCTAGGGGCAAGATAATCTGTGCCAGCTGTGGCAATGGACAGCACACCTGTAGTGGCTGTGTTTTTTACTAGACCAGTGCTCAGTGATCCTAAAAATTGTGCGCCTCCAAGCCCTGAATCTGTAGTGCCTTGCACTATGAATTTGTTGGCAAAAGTGATACTGGTACTGCCATCAAAACTGTTGCCAGCTATATTTCTAGCAGTGGCCAAACGGGTACTAGTACCTGCGTTGCCGGTTATGTTGCCTGTCACATTGCCGGTTACTGCGCCAGTTATAGCGCCTGTAACATTGAGATTGCCGCCTACGATTAGATCTCCAGTGTCGCTTTCTCCTGCAACGGTCAAACTGCCTATTACCGCACTGGCAGCAGTGATATTACCCCCAACTCCTACACCACCTGCCACACGTAGTGCACCTGTTACAGTGCTGGTACTGGCAGTGGCATTGGCAACTACAACTGCGCCCGAGGATGTCAGCCCGGACAGGATGCCCACTGAAGTTACATTAGGCTGAGCCGCCGTGGCCAAAGTGCCACCCACTGCTCCTGAATATGTGGACAATGTAGATGCTACCTGTCCTGCCAAGGTACTGGTCACAAAGGCCTGTGTGGCAAATGTTGTGTAAATTTCTGCAAAATTGGTATTGACCTTGCCAAAAGCCACACGCAATGAATCTCCAGTTCGATCGTTTGGAGTAGTGCCGAGGTTAACAGTTAGTTGTGACATTACATTCTCCCTACAGCTACTTCAATGACCCCGGCTTCACCGTAGTCCTTGTCTTCTAGTGCCTTGCCAATTATGGCGCCCAGTGTTGGTGTCAGTGCTTTAACAGCATGACCCGGAGTAGCACTTGTGGTCAACATATCGCCTTTGCGCACTCTGCCAACAACTTTGCAAGGCACACGACCTTGCAGTGCCACTAGATTCTTCAATCCAGGGCATGCACCATACATTCTATATGCGGCATTGTCACTGACCACACCTGCCGCTCTAGTATCATTTATTTGATCTGTGACAGTGACTTCTTTGTCACCACCAAACACCAATACAGTCCCAACTTCATATTCCGCATCACCCTCGTAGAATTCCGCTAGGTCGGCCGCATAAGTGGCCTGCATGGTACTGGCACCGGTCAATTGCCATGCTCCCTGTATGTAGCCGTTTGATGTATCGCTGGCTGTGTGAGCAGTGGCTGCCTTTAATGTATTGGTAATTAGAGTACCATCACTGACATCCCACGTACTGCTGGTTTGAACTTGATAGTTACCAACCACTGTGGCTATGGTAGTGCTGGCGCCTGTGGTGTACTTAGTAACCTTGAGCGTGGCAGCATTGGTCGCAAAGTCCACTGTGCCGCCCAGGTACTGTTGTATGCTGTCTGTGCTGTTGGTTCCATTTAAAGTGAAGAATTTGAAACCGCCTGGTGTGTAATGATTGTTAGTGGTACTGGATGTGACATCACTCAGTTTGCTACCACCCACACGCAATTCTGTTGCATCCACATATGCACTGACAAATCCGCCTCCACTGTCTCTACGCACAATGTAGTAGGCATTGTTGGTACTGCTGATGCCTAATACACCATATGTGTTGTTGCTGGTATTAGAACCGTCATAGTTAACGGCCATGATGCCGGTCAATGTCAATGAATTGTTGACTGCGCCAAACAGTGCATTTTTAACACCATCTCCATCACTGACTACATTGGCTGGAGTATAGGCAGCATTTTCTACTGCGCCTGATCCTGTGGTTCTTCTACCAAGCAAATAACCGCCAGTCATGTAGCGCAGTTTGCTGACAGGTATACCTGTTGATGTACTGGATGAGTCACGTAGACTGATCCAACCATTGGATGCTGTAAACAATGCATCGTCAAATCTAGACAAACCTAACACAGTTTGATCTGGTGTGGCAGGAGCAGTTGCATATGTGTCAGACTGCCTCATGCTGAGCTTGCTTTGTGCAATAGCCGCTGTTGTTGAAATCTGACTGTTTACAATCACACCTGAGTTGATTGTGGTTTTGAGAGAACTGGTTGCACTACTGTAGCTAATGGTAATGTCATCTGTGGTTGGAAGTGCTGTGTTTCTCCAACGACCTGATGATATGTTACCACCACTTACATAGGCATTGGTCAATGCACTGGTAAATTTAACAAAGTTTGAACCTGCGTCTGTCAATACCCAATTGCCATTGTACACGCCTGGATTAACTCCTTGCACGTATATGGTTTGCCCTATCACATATGGCACACTGGATTGATTAGCAAATGACAGTTGTACCACGTTTGTGCTTGGATTGGTAATTCCTGTTATGGCCAATACAGTGCCAACGAATTGGTCAAACAAGTGCAAACTACCATTCACAATATTCGTTGCGGTAATCAACTGATCATTCAACTTGTACAATGCATTGGTTGTGGCAACCTGTGTGTCCACATAGCTCTTGTTGGTTGCGTCACCCACTGCTTCAGGTGTGGCCAAATTAAGTATCTTGAATCCGCCAAGGTTCATGGCTGCTTTCATGGTCAAAGTGCCATTTAATGCCATGTAACCAGGACCAATCACGCCCGTGGCAGCTACAGGTGATCCTCCCTGGCTCAAGCCCAGTCTTGCATCCACATAACCACGCACTGCACTCTGTACCGGCACAGTGTCTGAAGCATTGTTGGTCATGGTAGAGTCTGTGGAGAATTCGCTAATGACCACACCACGCTTGAATCCTAGACCGTCCAAGTTACTCAACGCAATTGATGCAGAGAAGGTAACAGTACCAGTACCTTGGTCCACTGTGAAGAATCGACCCACGCGGAAGATACCGTTTTGGTCTGATGTCACATAGAACACACGACCCACGCCTTCTTCTAGCACTTCATGAGTTTGATCACGGCTTTGTGCTGGGTTGCCATAAATTTGGTATGGGTAGTTGGTTGTTACATAACTGCCAGTACCAATATCCAAGAAGTCATGTCCTGTAGCGCGGCAAGTGCTAATACGCACAGTGATCTGTCCAAATGATCCTGCTGGATAGCCTGCTCTCAGGGTGGAGCTGGTAGAGTTGCTGAATGGTCTGCTTATGCCCAAGCTGCCGCTGGTAGCGGATGTGGGTTCTGCTATCAGGTAAGTGGTAGCTCCACCATTTATGGTAATAGCAGGAGTTATGGTATTGCCGTTAGTATTGCCTGGCCCGCTCACGTTGGCTGCGTATATCAAGGTCACTGTGGTAGTTGAAGTGGCATACGCCTTGAAAGTACCGTTGTAAGCACTGTTTGAATTGCCTGCCACTGTGAAGAATGCACCCACTTGCGGAGCATTGCTTTGCAACGGTATGGTCCATGTTACCAAATACACAGTGGTTCCTGTAGTCTGATACAGGCTGGTAGTGGCACTGGTTGCGCTGGTGCCCACAGTGATGGCAGTGACCGCTGTGCTGGATCCTGGATCAGTGGTATACTGTAGCTGTAGCACGGTGGCAGTGTTGCCCAATGTTACCACAGTGTTCAAGGCTACCGAAGCCGACGCACTCAGCGTTATTGTGTTGTTGGTGGTATTGATTGCAGTGATGTATGTGCCGCCTGCAATACCGCTTCCAGAAATATTGGTTCCCACAACCATAAGCAATGCACTGGTGCTGGCAACAACTAGACTGGTGCTGGCTGTACTGGCCGCGGTAGCATATGTGGTGCCGCCCGGTGAATACAAAGTGCCATTAAATGCTGTGGTACCATTGCCCGTCACCGTGTAGGTCAGCCCAGATGTTGGAGTAAATCCAGGACTGGTTATTGTATAATTGACCACAAACTGTCCGCTGGCCGACGACGCGGCTTTGGCCACGCTGTTGACTGCGGTGCTTAGATTATACGCAAAACTAGCAGGATCATATGGGTAGAACAAGGTCACGCTGGTAGTTGTGCTGGCTTGCACAACATACTGACCACCGAACAATGGATTGAAACTGCTGACCACATTCATCACCATCATGCCATTGCCTGTGGTTAAAGCAAAGTTGGTTGTTGAACTCTGCTTCACGGCCATGGTAAACTGAGTTGGACTCACAATACTGGTCACATAGAAGAAACTGTTGTCTGTGATATTACCAAACGCAGTGCCTTGCAGTTGTGCTGTCATAGTACCAGAAGTTGTTGTAATCACCAATGCACCACCACCCGGGGCAGTGCTTACTGTCATTGTGGTAGCACTGACTATAGAAGCTACGTAGTACACAGTGCCGGCGGTCAAATTGCCAAAACTTGTTCCACTAAACACAACAGGTGCATTGATAAAGAAACCAGTTGTACTGCCTACTGTGATCAAATTACCACTTGAGTTGGTGGCAGTGGCAGTAGTTGTGAAATTCAATGTTCTAAAATTGATCAGATCGCCCACGTTCAAACTGGCTGTACTGCCTATAGTTACCAAATTGGTATTGGTTGTTGTGGCATAAGCAAAGTCCCTGAATGCTCGCACTTTGAAATATGAGCCAACCAATGGAGCAGTTGCCTGAGTAGGAATAGCATATGTAACCAAATAACCTACCACGTTGTTGTATGAGCCGGTAGTTTTGCTTGTAAACTGTGTGCCATTAGGTATGATAAACGAATTGACCTGTGCGACACCTGGATCACTATTGTAAGCCACTGTGGTTTGCACGTTGTTTACGCCTGCTAGAGCCACAGTGTTGGTAACTGCCAAAGTGCTCAACACAGGAATCAACACTGCTGTTGTTCCACTTGATGGAGCGCTGACTGTAACAGTAGGCAAGCTGGTATAACCATAACCTGGACTTACAACCGTAAACCCGCTCACGTTACCAGTAGCATTGATTACCACAGTCACAATAGCTTGGCTGGTAGCTCCACCGCCAGTTAAGGTAACAGTAGGAGCACTACTGTATCCACTGCCTGGCACACTGATTGTGATGCTGGCCAACGTACCAACGTTTTGAGCACTGACACTTTGTCCAGGCGGAATCCAGGCAGCCGGACTAACAGTGAATTGCGTGGCACTGGCATTGATACTGGTAATGGTACAGCCGCTAGGCACATACACATTGGGCGGGTTTAGGACTGTGAAGGTTACACCGGTTATCACGCCACTTGAAGCAATGGTAGTTATTGCGGACCCACCCAGTGATGCTGACAGTGTAAATGATGTAGAATTGTTTGTGGCAATCACATAGTATGTGGTTGGAGTAGATGGAACATATCCTGAGATAGATCCAGAACTCAGTGTGCCGCCAATCTGTATCTGTGAGTTTACAACCAATGAAGTAGGTGCGCAGGTAAATGTACCTCCTGTACCTGTCAAGGTCACACTGCTCAATGTAACTATTCCTGCAGATACCAGCTGACCAACAGACAATCCTGTTGTGCTGGCCACTGTGATTGTGCTGGTGCTTAACGCTGAACTGATCTGTTGACCACTTAGATATGCACTATTAGGTTGTCCATTGATCTGATAGTAGGCGTCAACTATTGGCGGATTGTTTGGATCCCAATAGCTGTCAAATGTAACAAATGCAGTGCCGCCCACAGTGGGCACAGACTTGCTGGCATAGCTGAGTGAATTTATGTTGGTACCAAATTGAGCTATGTTATTGCTAGGGTTAGGATCAATGGTTATGTACCCATTGACAAAAGTGCCAAAAGTTATGGTATTGCCAGCACTTGGTGTGCCACTGGCTGGAGCACCGCTCAATACCACAGTGCCAAATGTGCTTCCGCCTGATGTTGTCAAATTGCTACTGACCACAACCACATTGCCGCCGGATGTGTAATTGGATCCAGCGGTTACTAACTGTCCAGCTGTGATAGTACCTGCCACACTGGTAACATTAATTATGTAGGTGCTGGCCACTGTTCCAAATCCAGTTATGGCAGCATTGGTTGAATTGCTGTAAGTTACACTGGTATCAGTTGAGCTAATCACTGTGGCAGACGCATTGTTGTATCCACTTGGTGTCATGCCGGCTACTGTGATAGTTGCCCCAACTTTGAAAGGAGCAGAACCTTGTGACACAAATGTAAGTGTAGCCGTGGACGCGGTATAGGTGCCACCTGTCACAGTTATTGTAGCAGGCGATCCTCCGCTTACGAAGCTGGCAGTGGCAATATTGATTGGACTGGTATAATTCACAATTCTATGACTGCGGCCATTCCAAGCAAAGATGTAAATACCTCTATTGATTTGATCCACAGTGCTTTGAGTAGATATAGTAAGCACAGCAATTTTACTGTCTCCTACTAGTGCGCCTTGAGTTTGTGTGCCTATTGCACCACCGCTGGCATATGAGGCCACTGTGGTACTGGCAAAACTCACACTGGTAGTTGTGGCGCCACTTACTGTGTAAACCCCGTTATAACCTAATGGCACCACAGCGTTGACTGCAATTGATTGGCCAATGGCATAGGGTGCATAACGGAAAGTTAATCCTGTTGGAGTACCTGCGGTACTAGCAATAGCAGTGCCTGGGTATGTTGTGCTGAGTGTAAATGTGCTAGAACCGTTGGTGCTGATTATGTAATAGGTACCAGTACCGTTGGCAGATCCATTGATTGTGCCACTACCTGAATTGGTTCCGCTGATAACCACTTGTTGTCCAACCTGCAGTGTTTGCAAACTGGTGTAAGCAAATGTCCCGCCTGTGCCTGTAACAGTCACGCCGGTCAATGCTGCCTGTAGTGCAAAAGTCAACGTGACCGCAGATCCATTACCGCTAGCACCAGTTACAGCAATACTAGAGGTGCTGGGGTCTATAATTCCTATGCTACCAATATCTGTGTTTATTTTGTAGTAGTTGAATGATGTATCACTTTGCAGAACTGCGGTATTTGGATCCAGTGTTTCACCTGTTGGTGCAGTCAAGTTGTAGGCAATCACGCGATACACATCAGCCAAATTGTTTGCATACTGCAATGCCGTGCTTGGACGTGTTGGATTCACGTTGTTGATGTTGTAGAACAGTGCCTGTTGCAAAATACGTATCTGAACCAATTGGCCGTCATAAAGATCAAAGGCCAAACCAGTGCTTGATGTTGAACTGACTCCGCTTGTACCTAGATTGATCTGTAACACATTTTGTCCACCCACGCTCACTGTGGTGTGACTTATGGTGCTCAACAAGTAACGTGTTACATTGCCGCCTGCCAAACTGTGATCAATTTCCAATTCACTCACTTGATATGGCGTGTATTGATAGCCTATAATGTACAATGACAGTGATTTAGTAGCATCTGTCTTGATACCAAGTGCTGAACTGGCATAAATGCCCTGCTTGTATACTCTGGCAGTTTGTGCCATGTCGTAGGTTATGTTAACAGAGTCTGGTAATTCTGTAACGTCAAAGCCCGATGCTCGGAGTCCATACACTCCATGTGCATTGGATCCTGCAACTGATCTAATTTGACCACCGTTGTTGGCCCAGTAGTGAGTGTAACAGTAGTATGAGAACGTGGACACCTGTTCTGATAATCCACCATTGGTACAAAGAATAGCGTATCCAAGGTCGTTGATCATGGCAAAGTCATTGGCCAACATGGACTTGTTACCACCCATCTCAATGTTGATAACCTGTTGTGCGCCAGCATTTATATATGATACCACGCTGGTTTGTATTGATGACTTGTTGGTTGTTATGTCACTTTGAGCAGTGATGTAACTGGCTGCTGAAATCGTAGGTGAAGTTCTTGTGGCCCCAGTAACACCTGTGGTATAGTTAAATCCTGTCA
>Ga0136641_1000368_pt1 | contig 19467 bp, 8 predicted proteins | sample EliLak1302023Y_FD_115312 | JGI IMG/M metagenome (GOLD analysis project Ga0136641, IMG submission 115312) | Freshwater microbial communities from Elizabeth Lake, Yosemite National Park, California, USA - 13020-23Y | ecosystem: Environmental > Aquatic > Freshwater > Lake ...
TGGAGGTGGAGGTGGAGCCCCTCCTGTAATGGCGGCTGAACCTGCTCCTGCTCCCGTCCCCGATGTTGTAGCTTCACAGGAGGAAGCCGTTCTTACAGAAAGCCAAGAATTAGCAATGAATGGCCTTGCTGCTTCATTTGGTGCTGGACTAAATATGAATTCGGCGGCAGGTGGATTTGCAAGAATACCTGAAGCACCCGAAGTCACAGCTGCAGCAAAGACTGAAAGTCAACAGTATGCTGAACAGTTTGGAGATGAAGAACTAACGGAGGCGGAACTAGCACAACTCTTTGGTTATGCTCCTGCTGGAGGTGGTGGAGGTGGTGGAGGTGGTGGAGGTGGCGGAGGTGGTGGACCTAGAGCCTACAGACGTCGCACTCGTCGTCTTCGTAAAGCGATTCGTCGTGCTGGACGCAAGAGCCGGAAATCTAGACAATAAGTAGATGGGGAACAGAAAACCTATTGAAAGAGGTCGGGGCAGAAGCAGAAGCAGAAGCAGAAGCAGAAGCAGAAGCAGAGAACGTGCAAGAAGTAGAAATCGCAGAAGTGGTTATCGTGCTGAGTTTTTGGAACCTAGACCTGGAGCAGTTCCGGCCGGAGAAATAAATAGATATCGTGGACCTGCTAATGAAAGACGTAATAGAATAATTATGTTAAGGGCTGAACCTGCTCCGGGATTTCAATTAAATCTACCTAGAGCAGCTCAATTTGCTCCGATAGCGCCAGCTCCTATAGGAGGTGCTGCTCCGTTTCAATTTGCTCCTGTGCCTTTTGGTTTTGGTGGTGATGGAGGTGGAGGTGGTGATGGAGGTGGAGGTGGTGGTGGAGGTGGAGGTGGTGGTGGAGGTGGAGGTGGAGGTTTTGGTGCTATGGGTGCTCTAGGACTTGCTTTACCTGATATGCTTCCACGTACTAGAACAAGTCCTAATCTGGCTGCTTTGGCGGCTGCCGCAGGCCCTGCGAATAATAACAATGAAAATGGAAATGAAAATGGAAATGGAAATGGAAATGGAAATGGAAATGAAAATGGAAATGAAAAAGGAAATGGAAATGAAAATGGAAATGGAAATGGATGGGGTGGCGCAGGAGGTAATGAGTTTCGCCATAGAAAGACAAGAAAGTTACTTCGTCGGAAATAGCATAGACCGAATATCCGTCTGACCCGTCTGTTTATTCTTCCAATTTGACAAGATTTCTCCGAACAAGAGTTGTTCAGCAATCTTCTGTCTCTTTGTTACTAACTTGTCGTCAGTCAAGCCTGAGGGAATCATGCTTTTCTTAAACCCCGGTAATGACTCAACTACAAGAGCAAATACTTGGGACACCGGTTTACTAATCTGGCGCTCAATGTAATAGGAATAATCCGGTGTCAATTTATTCGCTGTGATAAATGCCGGTGTCTCAATCTTATCTCCTTGAAGTGTGGGTTCTGGTTTCCCCTTCGGTGTTGCGATATACACATAGCCAATACGCTGTGAAGATGTCGGAGCATTACCCGGATCCCGAGCAGCGATTCGGTCAGCCAATACCTTATGCGCAATGCGTTCCGGATTAGCATATTCTGCCCTCAAAGACTTCGTAATCGTCAACTTAGTCATCCCAAACTTTCCCGCAATAAGTTCCTTGGCCACAACCTTTGTATATTCAAAGGCTCCAACTACGTCATGCTTATGAAGAATACGGTCAATGATTCCGCCGTAGATAACCTTGACAATAGGCGCATTATCACGACGCTTCATAACAATACCCATGCTAGTCATTACTGGTTTGTCCAAGTCATCCTCATATTTGTTACCTACGTAGCGCTTCTTTGAAAGCAAACAGAAAGGCCACATAATTTTATCATACTCAAAGTCGTGCGGAGCCTTTAGCGATGAAGTACAGAGTTTTCCTGCTTCTATTGCTAAGGTCTTTACAATAGGAAGCGCCTCCTTGCCCTTGATGGGCTTTCCTGTTACTGGGTCGCGAACACGAAAGTTGATGAAGACAGAGTCTGTATCACCATAAACGTATGTAGCATCACACCGCTTATCTTTCTTGCCGGAATAGCAGTCTTCCACAACAGCCTTCGCATACATCAACTGCTTTCGTCCATACGCAGTCGTAGATGCTGCCAAGCAGACGCGCCGAATCTTAAATGTCTTAGAACCCAACTGACCATACAACGAGTTAGCCGTAATCTTATAAGCATTCTGCTGGCAGTCTAGCAGTCCCTTCTTAAAATCATCTGTCTCAGTTTCAATAAGTTTTCGTGTTGTCTTTCGGGCCTTCAGCAACTTTTGTAGAATCTTAGGAATAGTTCCCTTTTCGTTTCCAGCAAACTGGACATAACGAGAAATCCTCGTTCCTGTCTTTACCTTTGCGGGATGCTTTCGTGTATCCGCAGGATCTGACTTCAAGATATCATATTCCACATTCACATACTTGTATCCGGGCAGATTATCATAGGTATCACTACCTTCCTTCAAGGTGACGTTGCCTTCTTCATCATAATCTTTGACAGAAATTACCGTGTCATGGCTGAGATTCTCTGAGATAATTGTGCTGGGATACAGTGAAGCAAAATCCAGTGTGGCAATCGGATCATCTAAGTAAATGCCCGTCTTAGGTTCCAAAACAATGGCTCCTTCGTAGCTATCCTCTTCTTCTTCCTCTGCCTCCGAGTCACCGTCAGGCTTCAGGTCAATATCCTCAGCATCGGGAAAACCCTGCGACGGCAAAACCTCAATAAGCTGACCCTCCTTCATACATTCCTTGAAAATCAAAGACTCAATCTTCACACCCTGTCCTCGCATGTAGATGTATCCCGTCGGAACACAGCAAACATCCGCCATTGCTTGCGCATTTCGGAGAGCTTCCAGTTTGTTAAAGAGGTCCATTACCAAATCGCAATCCTGTAAGCAATATTTAGCCACTACTGAACGGTCAGCCGAAGACCCTTTCTGTAGCCGGAAAATGTCCTGTGGTGAAACATCATCTTTCACCATACACCAGAACTCCGGCCGACCATTCTCAAGAATATCTGCTAGAGGCTGTGTTGACCGAACCGTGATATCCGTAGTTGACATAGCGATAACCTCCATCTTTGCGCTCAACTTGTCATTCTCTGCGTCTAAGACAACCACGTAGCGACCAACACGCAATCCCTTTGTTGATTTTGTTGTAATCTTGAAAAGACCCTTGTTTTCTGGCGTTTCCTTAATGGACTTTAGACCACCCGCCATAAAATGCGAAGACACAGAATCCAATGAATAGGACTGTAGATTGAAGTTGCGCCTAATGTAGGGAAGTAAATCAATCTGTAGGCGTCCTGTCATTTCTAGGATATAGAAGAAGTTGTCACCCATCGCTCCACTACTCAAGCGTTGCTCCTTGAGACCAACGGGCTGGGTCTTGATTCGGCTCAAATACTGACCCAGTGTTGGATCCAAGAACTTTTCGCCTCTGCCCCCTGCATGCAGAAGACCCAGTTCATCCAATCGCTCCCAGCAGTATCGCTCGTCAAAACCGAAGACATTGTATCCGATGAGAATATCAGGATTAATTTCACCGAGTTTCATAATCCATGCCTCAAACATTTTTCGTTCACCCTTGTCAGTCTGTTCGGGGAAAGGGTACGTGTGAATTGGAACCGATGTGTCCTCGTCTTCTCCATGTTGAACAGGATCACAAGAGCCGAGAGTATAAATCCACTTCTCTGCTGGTTTACCATTGACCCACATTACCATGCCAATCTGAATACAACGGTCACCTTCAACTGGGGGCAGAGCCTTATCAAGGATAGCCGTAACTGTATCAATCTTCTTTTCATTCTTGCTTGTCTGGTCTTTTAGTACTGCTAGAATTTCAGGAAGACGCTTTTCAACGGCAACGATTTGCTTCTCAGTTGGAGGATGTTTCAGGTCAATGAAAGACATATGCGCTGTTGATTTTCCCTTTAGAGCATTTTTAAGTTCGGCAATGATTTCTTCTGTTGTATGCCATTTTCCTTCCACGATTTCTCGGGCCACCTTTCTGTAGTTCTTCTTGGCTACGGGAAAATCTCCGTGACTGGACATACATTCAATATCCCAGCTGATGATTTTGAATGGTGCTGCTTCTAGGATAGGCTTTGGCTCAATATCACCGACGTCTGCTATAATGTTAAGGTCGGCAGTTTCCATTCCCTCAGTATTTTCATCAAATTCTGAAATAGAAATCCAGCCACTTGGAGAAATATCTGTTGCGTGGAAAAATCGGAGCATCGGGTCAATATTTGCCTCGTAGACTTTGAGCGGTTCATCTGCTGGATTCACCGGATTGGGAAGAAAGTTAGAGTCCTTGTCAAGAAACATATTCTTCAGTTTTGTGAACAGATTTTTGCTAGGAGCACTGAGTTTTAGAACAGGGATTTTTGTATGATTATTAAAATCATAGAGAACCTTGTAACTCTCCTCATCCATGTGAATTTCATGATGCTTCTTTTCGGGGATTTTAGCATACACTGCTGCCTTTAGTTTTGAGATAAAATTTCCTTTTGCTGATGGTGGGATACCTACAAAGAAATAGGGATGAAACCCCTTCACATTAGCACAGACAGTCTTTCCTGTTGATGTCATTCCAAAGATTTGAACGACATATCCAGTATTTTCCTTGTATGTTTTTCCATTATCCTCTTTTTCAACTACATGGTCCTTACCTAAGAACTCAAGTGCTTGAAATACAATCGGTTCACCCATTTTTCCTACTTACTGGGTAACGGAATAAAGGTTTCAAATTTTACGGGTCCTTCTTATGAATTGCTTTAACATGTTCAAGAGTTTACCCTTCTTCTGCTTGCGACTACGGCGCTTGGCTCCACCCCGTTGTTTTACTTCTTGGCTTACTTGATTAGCCTGATTCTGCTCATCATTGATTATGTTAGCAACTTTCTTAAGCTTTTGATTCACGAGTTCATCAACAACAGAGGGAGGTGTCAGCTGAACAATTGATGTCAGTTCAGAAGTGGGCTCCGGAAGTGAAGGGGCTGGGGTCGGGGTGGGCGCAGGAATCGGCTCGGGAATTGTGTTGGGAACAGGAGGAGGGATAATAGAAACAGGAGCGCGTGTGGTCGTGGCAGGTTCAATTCTATCTGCTAGATTAATTGAGTTTACAGGTCGCTCCGACACATTTTGATTGACAGGTTCTTCAACCGGGACAGCCAAATTCAGAGTAGCCTGGTTCTCAGCACGTGAACCATTCGTCTCACCCAGGTTGCGCGGATTATTATTAAGCTTATTGACTAACTGCTCCATTTGCTCCGTAGGTGCTAGACCTACCGGTTCTTCATCCATATTCTCTTCAGTGGCGCTGGGATTTTCATTCGCAATAGCATTTGCTAATGGTGCGCCATCTATAGGAACATTACTCGGTCTTGTCACTTCCTGTTTCATAAGGTCAGGATCATTCGCTTCATCTATGTTTACTGCTGTGACAGTTCCATTCTTAACTTTTAAGACAGTCGGAACACCATCAATGGGAACATTCTTGAGAACTTGACTGTTCTGCTGGAGCTCAACAGGCATCTTTACCATGTTCGCATTACGCCCCGGAACCTTTGTCAAATTCTGCCATTTTGGCTCAAAGTTCTTACAGTGACCACACCAATCAGCCTTTACGAGAACAAATGTTACTTGGGGCTGAAGAAGAAGACGGTCCATCTTTGGAACATCTTCCTCCTTTTTGACACTCAGATTATATGTTTTAACCATGTTGGAAAAACTTTTACGGAGAGTATTCACGATTCTCCGGGTCCGACCAAAGCGATCGTTTTTTTCAAACATCTTCTTTTTAGTTTGAGCCATCTCTATATTCTGGACAGAAAATTTACCCAGTTAAAACAGGGACACATGGGTGGAGATATACTTTTTATTCTAGCATTGCTTCTTTGTATCGGTTTGTTAATCTACACTAATGTATCACGTTCATTTACTCTTCCTTCTAGGCCTGAGGATTCTACTATCCGGTGCCCCAGCAGAGCCCAGTATACAACAACTGGAGGAATTGTGTCAGAGCCTGGCGGAAAATTCTTTACAAGTATGGATTCCTATTCGCAGTATTATAAGTATCTAGCATCTGCTGGAATTGATTGTTCATTTGTTAATCCCAGTCGAGATGCTTCACAATTAGCACAGTCACAGCCCACGGATGTAAGTGTTACACAGGAAGATGAACAGACGTACGCTATGACACCAATCAATAAGCTGGATGACTATGAATTTTCTCGTGTTTTTCAAATTGAAAAAGAAAGCCGAAACGAATTGGAGAGGACAACGGTAAATGCGCTGGCTTCACGTTTCCAGTTTGACTGGTCGCAACTTCCTTTTAACAGTCAATTCCGCGCTACTCAAGAGACGGCTATGAATCAGCAACGTTTAGAGGGCTTTACAGGAACATTGACAGAGCCCTTTTATGAAAGTGTCAGCGGAGATAACATGGCCCCGCAAGACTTACAGGATATAGATGAGCGTGAAAAGGCGATTCTCCAGCAGTATTCCCCCAAGAAAACTGAGGATTTATTGGATCACGACACGGATGATGTTCAGGTGCTTGTAAAGAAGCTCTATGAAAATGACCCTGATTGGGAGCCGGTTGTTGAGAAAGTTAAGAAGGGTGAATTTGAAGTAACGAAATTGATACCTAAGCGGAAAAAGAAGGATAGCCAGTTTGAGGATGAACATGTACCGAGTGTAGCCGAGGCCATAGAAACGGGACAGGCAAAGGGTGTTCCTAAGGTTCAGCCCCGGATGGAAGTCAGTGGAATGCAGGACCCCTATTTTGATAAGACGGGTGTGCTAGATTATGAAGGTGACCGCTTCTATCGGTATGACCAATTCGCAAAATGGACACCTGGACTTGAGCGCATGTTTGCTCCCACATTTGACCAGAATGATTGGGTTGGTGAATCTCCTCAGTCTACACTATCATCTCCTGACTACGTATCAAGACCGACGGAAGCACCCTACGCTGTTGCTGATAATAGTGCCTCTTCAGTGGAAGATTCACAGCCTATGCTGATGAGTCATCCTATTGTTCAGTAAGCAAGAACCAGACTTAAACCGAAATTGCTATACTAGTATAGTATATATGGCCTCAACTAAGGGAAAGGTAACAGGAAATGAAGTCAACGGCATTGTGAAAATCATAACGCCGTGGAATCCAAACAACAAGGTGATACCCAATTCTGAGATTTTGAAGTTCTTGCAGAGAAAAGATGTTATCTTACCGAAAGACCTGGATTTTGATTTGTTTCGGCGGGCATGTGTTCACAAGTCTTATGTTGAGAAGCCAGCTGGAACACCTGGACCGAATGGTGAAATTATACAATTGTCGGATAGGCCAGCTGATTGTTTAGCATTACAGAAAGCGCACAATGAGGAGTTGGAGTTTGTGGGGGATTCTGTACTGAATTGTGTGGTTGCGATTTATTCGCAGGACCGGTATGATGGGGAAGGAGAAGGCTTTCTGACAACACTCCGTGGTAATCTGGTGAATAATGACCATCTTGGCGTTCTAGCACAGAAAATGGGTATGTCTGAATGGTTGGTGATGAGTAGACACGTAGATTCTATTTGTAAGGGGCGTGAAAACCTCAGATTGTTAGGTTCTATGGTGGAAGCGTGGATAGGAGCCCTGTATCGGAATACGGAGATTGTTGCGGGGAAGGGTGCTGCTTTTGAAGTCTGTTATAATTGGATTATTAGTATCCTTCATCAGTATGTCAATTTCGCCAAGGTCATTTCTGAGAATCACAATTACAAGGACCAGCTTTTGAAGTATTTTCAGTCACAGTATCATACACCACCCACGTATGAAGAGATTCATGTGGAGGGTCCACAGCATGACCGCATCTACACCATCGGTGTTTATTTGCCAAATCGGAAACTTCTAGCATCGGCCATTAGTCGTAAGAAGTTAGAGGCTGAGCAGGAGGCTAGTCGGCTTGCTCTGGTCTCTGTGGGTGCTTTGTTAGGTTAAAATAGGTTGAGTATTTAGAATGGCATCAGCTGAACAGCCTGTTCCTGCTCTAAGCGGTCCGCCTAAAAAAGGGCAGGGGCCGAAACCATCGTTTGTTCAAACATTTGTTGCTCCCAAGGGTATTCAGAGATCACTGGATGTTCCTGTATCACAGTTATCTCCCGCTTTGGAAGCCGATAAGACTCTTTTTATGGCGCGTGAAAAGGCACAAGGGTTGAAAAAGAAAGCGGATCCTGCTGGAGGTCGGTCTGTTCAGTCAGTCCAAGTGTCTTTTCCTAAAGGGGCGGGGCCTTCTGCTCCTAAGGTGGCTGCCCCATTTACATTAGCAGGATTGCTTTCGACCAATGAAGATGAAGCTCCTGCTCCAGCAGAAGCAACAGAAGCAATAGAAAGCGAAGGCCCCGCTCCATCTATTCAGGTTGTAGTTCCCGAGTCAGCAGAGACTGAACCGGCTGAAGCCGAAGCCGAACCTGTAGCCGATTTCAAGGATGTTGCCCGCCCTGTTGAAGAGAAATTGACTGCTGACCCCATTAAAGTTCATCCTGCCGGTGATATCTTTATGCCTATCAATCGTCGCGGAATTCACAAGTTTATTGTTGAAACCTACCAGACATATATTTTGAAGAAACCGCGCATTGATCCGGTGGGCGATGCGTGTAAAGAAATGAGCAAGGTTTCCTCAACCACGATTGAAAACTTCGCCTATCAAGAATTTGTGCGTGACTATATGCAGCGCGGTTCACCCTATCGTGGCCTTCTAGTGTATCACGGCCTCGGTTCTGGTAAGACATGTACGAGTATTGCTGCAATGGAAGGCTTGAGATACGGTGGTGCCCGCAAAATCTTTGTAATGACACCCGCTACTTTGTCTCCCAACTACCACCGAGAACTTTCCCTCTGTGGATACTACGGTTTTAAGAAGGAGAATTATTGGGAGCAGGTTCAAGTTCCGGAGAATTCAGCGGGAACGGCCCTTGATGAAGCGTCGTCTCAGTTTGTGTTTCTAACAGCAACATATGGACTAGCTCCGCAGTATCTAAATAAGAAGTATGCTAGAAGCAAAAAGACCAAGTTTTGGGTAGCCGATCCGAGTCGAGCTGTGAATTTTGAAACTTTACCACCAGAGCAAAAGAAGGAGATTGAAGAACAAATTCTCGCACACATGGATGACCGGTTTCAGTTTATCCATTATAACGGTCTGCGTGAAGCAAGGGTAAGAGAATGGATTTGTGGTACTCCTACAAACCCCGCACCCGGAAATCTATTTGATAACTCCGTTGTTGTGATTGACGAAGTTCATAACTTAATTCGTACAATTGTCGGCTCTGACCTTGAGAATATTTTTAAGACCGAGCCTCGTGGCAATACGAAGGAGGACGCCGAGTGGCGGGCCAATTATCAGAGTCATGCCAAGATATGTGGTATGCCTAAGAAGTATAAGATAGCATACGGTGTTTATCGCCTCTTATGTGACGCGGTCGGCTGTAAAATCATTTCGCTTTCTGGCACACCAATTATCAATAAACCCCACGAGATTGCTGTGTTATCTAACATTCTAGCAGGTGACCGTCGTATTGCGAAAGTCGCTATGAATCCCGCAGTGAATGAAGATCAAGTTCACCAGGTTTTATTAATGAATCCTTCAGTTGATTTCTTTGAATTCACAACATCCAAGGGTCTAGACGGTGTAAGCTACAGACAGTTGATGCTAACAGCTGTACCTTCCGGCTTAAGAAAAGTAGTGGGCGAAAACGGAGAATTCAAGGGGTTTATGCGCTTGGATGAGGAAGAACCGGATATGCGAGAACGCAATTTGCCCGTGTGGTTTGAGCGGGATGTTCTTCCAGGTCTGGGTGGACTAAGTAATATCTTAGGAAAACCAGTTTACAATACCTTGCCTCAGCTACCTGACACAGAGAAGGAGTTTGTAGAATCTTTTGTAGATAAGGAAAAACTGCTCTTGAAGAACACCATTTCTCTTCGTGCTCGTTTGACTGGACTGATTTCCTACTACAAGGGGTCAAAGAAAGAATTAGTGGCCACAGTTACGAAAGATGAGTTGGTTACACTGGATATGTCTGACTGGCAACTCAGCAAGTATTTGGCTGAACGTAAGGCTGAAATGGAGTTGGAATCTAAGCCTCCGGAAAAGGCCATGGCAGTAGGCTCAATCGCTGGCCTAACACTCTTTGAATCTAACTTATATGCGCAAGCGACAAAGTCAGTTAATAGTGCCTTCAAGATTTTTAGTCGTGCTGCGTGTAATTTCGTATTTCCAGATGGTATTAATCGTCCTCGGCCGAATGATAGTAAGAAAGCGGCGGCTCTGCTGGGAGTAAAGGAAGAGGCCGAAGAAGCTGACGGTGTGGATGATGAAGCAAAGGAGTTGAAGGCAGCCCAGCAGTTGGAAATTAGCCAGACCACTCGTGCTGGAAAGTTGGAGAATTTTTTGTCGGATGATGAGAATGCGCAGGAGGAGGCAAAGGTTGCTGACCAAGCTGAAATGGCTACAGAAGGTGAAATCCGTCAAGTTACAATGGAATACGGAGAAGCCTTGAAGGATAGTATCATGCAGCTTCGCGCACGAGCAGCGGATGTATTTGCTCCAGGCAAACTACAGGACTTTTCACCCAAATATGCGGGTATTTTGGAGCGCGTAAGCCAAAGCAAGGGGCCTGTGCTAATTTATTCTCAGTTCAAGACTCTGGAAGGATTGGGTCTCTTTGCAACTGCGTGCGAATACCAAGAACCGGGCTACGTTAAGATAGATATTGTCAAGTCCGAAGGAAAATGGTCACTGACAGATGCGTTCAAGGCTCCCGAGAATAAGGGCAAGGAGCGTTACATTATGTTCACTGGCGATGATGACCGTGAAAAGCGTGAAATTCTACTGGACATGTTCAACTTCAATGTAAAGGTTCTAAAGATGAGAATGAAGAGCACGAAGGAAATTGCGATTCTAGCAGGAAATCAGCCAAATAACTTTACTGGAAAGATTTGCCGGATGTTTATGATTACGCAATCGGGTGCTGAAGGTATTTCACTCAAGAATATTCGGCAGGTTCACATGATGGAGCCGTTCTGGAACTATGTGCGTTTGGAGCAGGTACAGGGACGCGCAATTCGTATCTGTTCCCATAAGGATTTGCCTTTAGAAGACCGCAATGTAGAAGTCTACACATATTTGATGAAGTTCTCAGAACAGCAGAAGCGTGACAGAAAGGTAGACGAATCTATTGCTATTCGTGATAAGGGCTTGACGACTGACCAGATTATTTATACACTGATGATGACAAAACGGCGTTTGAGTGAACAGATGTTTGATGTCATGAAATCTGCTGCCATTGATTGCTTGCTGAATGCGTTAGAGCACGGGTCTAAGAGTTGCTTTATGATTACAAGTGGTGGACCCTTGTTTCTGTATCATCCGGATTACAAGGAAGACATTAAGGAGGCGCAGTCTCAGTATAAAGTAAAAGATGAGGAAGTTGTAGTTGAACAACCGGCGGCGGTAGCAGAGGCTGTGGCAGCGGAAGTGCCGGCTGAAAGAGAAGCGCGTGTAGAGGGAAGTGAAGCGTCTGTTCCGCCGGGATTAGCGGGGGCTAACCTAGATGCTTCTCGTCTTCCTGCTGAGCAACCGGAACAAGTGGATGCCCCTGCCAATGCGAACTTGCCTCCTCAAGTTAATCAACAACCGGAACCCCGTCTTAATAACCGGGGAAACGTCGACAGAAATGAAGGAGCATTAAATAATATTGGACCTGCTATGGGCCCAAAAAATGAGAACGCTCCCAGCTTAGGCTTAGCCAATTCAAGAGTTTAAACTAAATTTAATTACACATTTTATGCTATTAAATAGTTAAAAATGTGTTTATTCATAGGGTCACTTTACCAATCATCATCCATGTCCTGCTGGATTTCTTCCTTTGTTAAAGGATAATCAAAGCCACGGAACCACTGCATGCCACCATTGTGCATTCTGTGATCATTATCCACTGCTGAACGACCAATAAAGTTTTCATTAGTAATCTGTTCACCCATCGATGTACCCGATCCAGTCATAATTTTAACACCGTCAAGATAGACGTCTACAGCCGTCCAGTCACCATTCCATATCCATGTGAAGTGTTGCCATGTTTTGGGTTTGACAATACCCGATTGCTTAGCGTTTATTGAGGGCCAGTTTCCAGAATCAGGTTTTACATTAGCTTCAAGACTATCATTATACGAACCGGTTACCATTTCTATTCTTTGAGAACTCTTCCACCAATCTTCCGGATAATAATGCCAGACCAAGTGGAAAATTGGAATAGGAATCCAGATAAAAAAACCGAGTGGTATTACAATCCAAAACCAAATTTCATTGCGCTGTTCCCATTTACCATTGTAGAATGAAAAGAATGAATCGCGATTATTCAAATCATTACACCATACCTTCATTGTATAGGACCGGAAAGCACGAGTTCTCAAGGAATTTCCAACACGAATCCATGTATTGCCGTTGAAAAGTGTACAGGATTGATCGCCCAATGTTCCGGGTTTACAATTTGTAGGCTGGATACCCACATTTCCTGTTGCTTCAACTACATCGCCATAATTCATCACAATATTCATAATCGGATTTTTACGTTCAATCGGTAAACGACACATGCTAATCGGTGGCTGAGCCCCAGCAGAATCCGTCATATACCAGAAACCAGAACGTTGGTTATACTGTCCATGGTCAAGCATAATATTAATTTCTAAACGTTGGCTATCTTGTTCATTCTTTGACACTACTAAACCATTGACCGGGTCAACTGTAACAACAGGAGCTGTCTTATTTACGATTACCTTATCATTCCACTTTACTAAATCCACAAAATTACTTACCTTGTTGTAACTGAGAGTAGCTGCCGAATCGGGATTGAAATTTGTCTTCAAGACCAAATAAATTCTTCGCCCACCTGTCAAAGGCGATGTGAAAATATCAAGTGTATCCCAAAACTTTGAATCGTTTTGAAGACCAAAAAATATATTTGTAATAATTTTACGGCCAAAGAAAGTGCCATTAGGTGAATCATAATACATGTAGACAGCAACACCAAGTTCGTTACAATATGTTGTAGCACGGCGTCTCAAGCGTGTTCCAATACAACGACGTATGGCATCTTTCTGCTGGTCAGCCGAGAATTGCCCGTTTTGGTTTGTCATCATATTTACCAAGTCATTCAATCCCTTCTTTACATCTCCCCAAGGTTTACCCCAAAATGACTTTTGATTTGCCTCATTTGGGAAGTCAGAACCACGACCTTGGCATCCACCAGATTGATATAAATCACGTAAACACTTGAGATTGAAATCTTCAACGCTGGAATCTTCATATCCACAAGGGTTAAATTCCATTCCCCACATTAGATTTCCACTAGCATTCGCAACACGACTATTTCTTGTATTATTCGGATTCCACCACCAATTTGACCAAAATGCTTGGCTGATAGACTGATATGTATTCAAAGCCGTATCTACAGTTACATGTCCATCTGTTAAAAGAGTATCGGGTATTGAATAATTATACCGTTTTAGCACTTCGGCTGCTTCACGGACTGTTTGAGAACCAGTATCTGGTGTACTTGAATCATTTAATGCCCTCAAAATAGTTCCACCGTCATATAGTCCAGCCATGCGCGCCACTTCAGTTAAACATGCCTTTGATAGATTTCCATTATCATCTGTGTCACATGTTGCTGTATTATATCCTCCACCTCCTTCACTACGGGATTTCCGGCAGTTTTTAGGATCCATTACAGGTTGCGCAGGGCATCGTGCTTCATTATAAATTGAATTGCCGTTATAATCTACAGGAACTGCGCGATTGAGCTCAGGGCAGAAACCACAGTTATTTCCAGGAACCAGCAGATCGCACTTTGTTGTTAGAGCACATGCCTTAATACGTTCCTTCTTGATTGCTTCTTCTTTACTCCAGGTTAATTGATACTCAGAAGAGGGATATTTCTTTTGTGCTAAGGTGAACAGGGGGCCAGTGATGGATGCTAGAGTCGCACCGCTTTGTCCATTCGGATTATACATCCATGTACAGTCTATCCGTTGTTTGTTCTTATCATCGGGCAAAGATTCAGGCAACTTCATTGCTTGACAGGCTTTTTCTTTCTTATAAATTTCGGAATTCTCAACATCTGTATACCAGTCTTTCGTACCGGGCTTTTGTCTCTTTGCGAATAAATCAATATCTTCTGTTGCTTTTTTGACATCTTCGGAATTAGGCAGATTTAGAATGTCTACAGCGGCATCACTGCCCTTTGCTTTAGCAAATTTTGTTTTAAGAAAGTTTTTTTGTTGATTTACGATTGTATCCGAAATTGCGAATTCTTCTTTTAATTCCTTTTGAGCAAGATGCTGGAGTACAAATAAACCTACAGTCAATACTAGCAAAAGAGAAAGTATCATTAATGGTTTAGTATAGACTGAATCCATCACCCTATAGTATAGCCATTTTATCTTTTTTGTTTTACAGTCCGGAGTCGCTTTCTACCAGTATAAAAAAAATCATTTTTTTGATAATCCGGAGTCCCTTTCTACCAGTCATCCGCCATATCCTGCTTGATTTCATCAGGGCCTAATGGGTAGTCAAAAGCGCGGAACCATTCAACTCCGCCTTGGAACATTGAAGACTGTCCGTAGTATCCCTTTCCAATGAAGTTTTCACGCGTCCACGCTTCAGCGATAGGATTTCCTGATGCTACGGCTGCTTGTTTTCCATCTATATACATCGTAAATCCGGAGAAGTTATCATTCCACACAAGTGTAACGTGTTGCCATGTATTTAATTTAACACCATTTGGAGCACTACTATATATTTGCATACCCGGTGTTTTATACTGAGGTAATAAATCTGTTGATTGGTATCCTAATTCAATATCGAGCGCGTCGGTAGCAGCGCCATAATCCTCTGTATTATAATACCATCCACCCCAACTGTATCCACCGTTATAGAGTTGCCATAAACGAGTCCACGCTCCGACTGTTTCGCAATAAAACTTCATTGTATAGGAGCGGAATGCTTTATTCCGTAAAAGTGTATTAATCTTCACATAGGAGTTATTTCCGTTAAAGACCGTACAAGAACGCCCACCCTTGTTTCCTTGCTCCGTATTGGATGTTATTATATCGAATGTCCCTGTAGTTTCAGTAACACCACCTTGGTTCATTGCGATATTCATTACAGGATTCTTGCGTTCAATCGGAAGTCGGCAAATTGTAATAGACGGGGCTGTATTATTGTCGTCAGTCATGTACCATGTAGTGGATTTATTGACCACATGAGAACCGGGGATAAGTAGTTCTATTTCTAACCGTTGATTTTCCTGCTGGTTTGTAGCTAGACTGAGACCATTTACCGGATCTTGTGAAATACCAAGTCCGGGTTTGTTGATTATAGCCGTGCTATTCCACTTGATTAGATCGGGGACATTTCCAACACGCATAAAACTTACTGTTGCGGGGCTATCCGGATTAAAGTTTGTCTTGATAACAAGCATGACATCGCCCCCCTGTGTTAACTGTGAATTGAAAATCTCCAATGAATTCCACAGTGTGGAATCGGAGCGTAGCATGAAAAACTGATTTGTAAGAATCTTACGGCCAAAATAAGCGTATTTGTTATTATTTCCTGAGCGCATAAACATAAGAACTGAAATACCAAGCTCGTTACAGTAGGTGATAGCAGATTCTCTCAAGCGTGTTCCAATACACCGTTGAATGGCTTCTTTCTGCTGGTCGCGAGGATATTTGCCAGTTTGGTTAGTCATCTTTTCAGCCAAGGTATATACATTCTGTTTAATAGTTCCCCACGTCTTTCCAGCAAATTGAGCTTTGTTTGCTTCAGTAGGAAACTCAGATCCGCGTCCTTGGCATCCAGCATTCTGATATAGTTTTTGTATACAGGCTAGATTGAACGCTTCTGTGCTTGAATCATCGTAATCACAGAAATCAAATGGTGCTCCAGCAGAAAGATTGGCTGCTGCTTTTTGGACACGCTGCGAACTGGCTGATTGGGAAGCCGCCGAAATATTCATATACGTCTTGAGAGCATTATCTACTGTAATCTTACCATCTGAAAGAACACCTTCGGGTATTTGAAAATTGTAATTCTGCATAATACCCGCTAACTGCTGGACTTTTGGGGATGCAACCGAGGCCTGCGTAGAATCTAGCAGTGCCTGTTGGATAGTTCCATTTGTGGTTATATTCGCCTGTGTAGCGATGGCTGAAAGGCAGGACTTGCTTAACCGACCCTGCGAATCAGGTTCGCAGACGAGTGTTTCTTGCCCACCACCGCCTTGCGCAACCGGTTTTGCGCAATTAGCAGATGATAAAACAGGGGCCGATGAACACCGTGATTCACTATAGAGGGCATTACCTGCTCCGTCCACAGGAATTGCGTATCCTTTTTCGGGACAAAAGCCACATCCACTCCCAGGAATCAGCAATTCGCATTTTGTTGTCAGGGCACATTGTTTTATGGCTTCGTTCTTTACAGCGTCTTTCTTGGACCACAGCATTTGAAACTGATTTACGGGGAAAAGTTGCTGGGAACTGAATAGCAGGGGACCTTTTAGATTACAGAGTGTAGCACCACTTTTTCCAGTCGGATTAAACATCCATGTACAGTCTATGTTTCGCTTCATGTTGTCTTCCGGTAAACCCTGCGGGTTTTGTGTTGCGCGACATTTCATTTCTGCTTTTAGAACTTCAGAGCTTGATGTATCTGTGTACCAATTTTCTGTATGAGGCCGTTGTCTTTTTGAGAAAATATCAATGTCTTCGGTGGCACGTTTAAGGTCATTAGGATAGGGTAAAGTCGCTATATCTATCGCAGCATCGCCTATCTTCGCAGATTCAATTCCGGCATCAATAAAGTTTTTCTGCTGTTGTATGAATGAATCATCAATGAAGTATTCACTCGTCTGCATGGCTGAACTCTGTAAGAGCCATAGACCACCCGATAAAACGAGCAGAAGTAAAACAATTAAAAGAAATTTAGTATATTCCGTAGACATACTCTCTACAATAGATAGCCAATTTTCTAGCATCGTATGCTCAAAAATTGTGTATTGTTCGTTTGCGCGCTATCACTTTACCGGAGCTTATTGAATTTCTGGTTGTTTCCGCCATTTTTAGGCCAGATAATAACATCCGCAAGATTACCCCCATCAGCGTATTTTACATCCATTGTCATCTTTGTTCCAGACAGTGTTATAGTGCCATCGTCATTCAAATCCCACTTCTGGTTCCATGATCCAACACACGGTTGTTGGACTACTTGTTGCCATGCGTCAGCTGATTTAACAGTCAAGCACTTGTTAGAGTGTGTTACAGAAATTGTCTTATTGTTGGAATTGTAATCAAAGCGCTGGTTTGCTCCACCGTGACAATCATATTGGATAACACGGGTTCCATCACCTTGTGACCAAGCATAGATATCTAGACATCTGCCACTGTGCCGTGCTTGCGACATTGAAGACTTAAGAGTGGGTTTTATATCAGGATTATAATAGACTTGATTTGTCCATCCATCTCCGAGAGGACTACATTGTCCTCTTGATCCAAGACGTTTGTAATTGTTCTCTGGGAAATTTCCTACCCAGCATTCGCCGTAGTATTGGAGACCAAAGGTATTCATATCAAGATCTTTTGCTCTCTGTGCGCATTGCTCTCGTGTGCTGACATTTCCATGATAATGAGGAAGTGTGCGTGATCCATCATCACCGAAGCAACCTTGGTATTCGTAGCCTAATACATTCGGAACATTTGCCCAATCGGGTTTAGAGTTGTATAAACTTGTAATATCGGCCTCTGTGAATGTTAAGGTCTCCTTAGGATTGCTCGGGTCAGTGATTTTACCAAAGATAGTGATAGGTCCAAATTCGCAGGAGAGGCCTTGGTCAGCTGTGTATCGTGACAAGACTGACATATCGCCGTTAAATTCACCTTGTAAAATAAAAGACACCATGTGCCATTTATTATTGAGCAACTGAGGCCAAGGTAATGACTGGACCTTTTGCCCGTCAATATACATTTTTTGTTTAGTCCAGAAAGAACCATCATTCGGTGCCCATAAATATGAATCCGGTGAATTAGGATCACCACGAAGATCCATTAAATATACATTGCCACCAGGCTGATTCTGATCACAGCGAATCCAGAAATTTACACCATATGCTTTCCGGCATGTGATTGTTACTGTAGCACAATTCCTGTCTGATCTTTGAGAAATATTAATTGTGTTCTTATTCAATTTGAAGTCTCCACTGTTCTTCTGTAAAACAAGATCTACATCAGCCATCGGTCCGAACTCGGCGTTATTCTCAATTGTCATGCGTGTCATCTGCGTATTATTCACCGGCTTCTTCATGATGTCATAGTCTCCAATAATCTTCAAGTCGCAAGCTGTTTTGCCTGCGGTTTGCTTAGGAACTACAATGCCATAGCAGGCTCCGAGCGCATCCATCACTTGATTTGCGTTTGCTGCGTTGGCTGCTGTGTTAGCCATTGTGTAGATATTGCTGAAGTAGTTCTGAACAGCGCGAACACCGCCCTGCGCCTTTGCCTTTTGTATAGCCTGCGTATTTGCTGATCCATCGGGCTTGGTAGGAGATGCCGTGCCCTTGTTTGTACAATAGGATGAGAATTGGCCGAAGTTGGACTGGTAGGTCTGTCCCTCATTCTTGCCCACACCCTTATTATCATAGAGATACTGGAGGCAGGCGTTCGTAAGAGGACCTGTTGCCGTATTGATATCGCAGGGGCTACGGACTTCAATTCCAAGAATATACTTGCTAGCAGTATTTACGGATTCAATGTCTAAATCTCTGCCATTTGCATCTTGTCCCGTATTCGCAATATCAAACTGAGCATTCAAAAAAATCATAACCGCATCAATGCTGTTCTTTGCTGATAATTTACCTAATAGTTCATTTGTCTTTGACTGATTTACAGGATAGCCTGTGCCGAAGACCGTTCCACCAGCAGCCAAGAAGAGATTAGATACGCACTTCTGTGTTAGGGGGTCACTCGGATTTTCTGTGAAGCAGGGATTTGACTTCATGTCAGTCATTGAAGTAACTGTTCCTAAGAACCCACCCGCTTGGCATAATGCGGCATCCTCATCATAATCAGGCTCTGCTAGAAAGCCGGGGATTCTCAATGTTAAATTAAAATTCTTGCTGTTTTTAGCAGCGGGTCTTACAGTCGGTGTTCCAACCTTAAAATTGGTTAAGTCAGTGGACTTTATCGCATTTGTTACTTTCGCTGAATTAATTGTGCCACTTAATTGAACTGAGTCTTTATTTGCGATTGACTCATAGAAGGGGACACTGCGAGTTCCAGCATTGTTAGACCATTGGCCAGCTAAGATCTGTGAAACATTCTCATTATTTACGAAACTTATAGTTTCATTTTCCTTTAACATAA
>Ga0136641_1000369_pt1 | contig 19466 bp, 2 predicted proteins | sample EliLak1302023Y_FD_115312 | JGI IMG/M metagenome (GOLD analysis project Ga0136641, IMG submission 115312) | Freshwater microbial communities from Elizabeth Lake, Yosemite National Park, California, USA - 13020-23Y | ecosystem: Environmental > Aquatic > Freshwater > Lake ...
ATTTAAACCTAACAAAACAGTTCAGACTTCTACACCTGGTCAGCTAAATAAAAGCCGTACTCAAACAACTACATATGCTCCTTCAGCAAAAAAAGGTGGAGTAGTTATAGGATACAAACCATATAATCCGTACCTTGGTTCTTAAACATATTAAGTTTAGTTTTAAACTTACAAGATTTTTCGTTAAATTATTAGTATAATGGCAACAGTCTCAGATATAACATATGGCAACTTTACTCCGGCACTATATACACCGGATTATAGTTTTTTAAGATATGCATTAGATAAGAAGTCTTCTCAGTATGAGCAAGGTCTTCAATCAGTGTCATCTTCTTACAATGTATTAAAAAAGAACTTAACAGATCCTATTAATGCACAAAGAAGAGATGAATATCTTAAATCAGCTAATGCCCAACTACAGAAGATGGCATCTTCAGATTTGTCTTTACAAGAGAATGTAAACTCAGCTAATTCTATATTTCAGCCAATGGCTACTGATGCTGCATTTTTATATGATTCATCTTATACAGAAAATAATCAAAGGCAGTTAGCTAAAATGAAATCATGGACTGAATCTGATGATCCAGAAACTCGTAAAAAGTTTAATCAAGATATATATAATTATGTAGCTGGAGATCTTGATAGTTTAAAAACAGCTAATGGAGATATGTCTAAATATAAAGTGGAAGGAAGATCTGCTTTTGCATATCAAGATCCTTTAGAAAAAGTTCAGAAAGCTGCTAAAGAATATGGATTTCAATTTAAGAAAGATGTTGATGGTGGTACTTATTTATATTCTATAGAAGGAGGTCCTGAAGGTCATGTATCTTACATGGAGTTTGCCAAAGAAATATTAGGTAATGATGATCAGTATAAACAACAAACTCAAATACTAGCTAAACAACATACTAGTAATCTTTTATCAGTTGCTAAAAAACAATTAGATAACATTGGTTTATCAGATGAACAAATTTTAGGTAAAATAGGAAACAGTACTTATGAAAGTTTAAAAACTAAACATAAGACGCAAATAGATGGTATTAAAAAAGATGTAGATACATCTACAGCTGATGCTGATGCTATGGTTACTGCAGCTACGGCTAGTGGTAGTATTAATACACCTGAAGTACAGCAAATGATTAGTCAAAAATATGCTGAAGCAGCTAATAAAAATAAACAATATACTTCTAATCTATCATATTATACTGATAGATATGGTGATGATAAAACATCAAAAGATAAAAAAGCTCAGTATATAAAAGATTTTTCAACTGATCCTACTTCTATTTTTTATAATTTATATAGTATGGACGATATTAATCGTTTTGCTAATATACGTTCTTTAATAGGTAGTACAGGTATAAAAAAGAATGAAGCTTATTTTGAAGGGTTTCGTATTAATAATGAAGCTCAACGTATTCAAGAAAATATGTTAAATGGTATTCATGATAATAGTGTACAAGATAGAGCTGAAAATCGTCAAGAGCAACATGAAGATTGGTTAGAATCTGGCAAACCTACTAATGGTAGTAATGGTGTTGGTAGCGGTGGAACAGGTTCAGGTAATGGTGGTTCTACTAAAGGTCCTGAAATTAGATATGCTGATCAAAGTACAGTTAATGTTACAAAAACAGAAGGATTAACTAATTTAAAAAATAGATTAGACACCCATGCTCAAAATGCTCTTAATTATTTAACTACACAAAATGGCGGAGCTTTATCTTCTCTTCTTACAATGGGTGTAAAAAGAGATGATATATCTACATTAAGAGAATATTTTATTAATCAAAATACTGATCCAAACTATAAAGGAACAAAAGAACAAAGAGATGCATTACTTAATACATATACTGCTTTATTATCTAATGCAAAAGCTACAGGAGATACTAAGTTTAGAAATGAATTAAACTCTTTACATGGTAAAGATGTATCTCAAATTGATTTTCATACATTACTTGATTCTGCTTTTAGTAATTATGTTCCTAAAAATAAAGATGAATATAATAATGGGTATCTTATGTGGCAAGAACATAAGAAAGAAATGGAACAAGTTAAAAAATATAGTACATTATTTTTAGCTGGTAGAGATGCTGTTGTAGCTGGTATAAAAAAAGATCCTGCATTTGAAGGATTAATAGTTAAAAATGCAGATGGTAAAGATGATTTGTATGGTAAAGAAGATGTTATAAAAAGACTTAAAAAATATAATAACATTACTGATGATGAAAAAGCAGAAATCGCTAGTGAGTATGTTAATGGTACATTAGACTACACTTTTCATCGTTCTAGAATACAAGGAAAAGAAGATAAAGAAATTCCAGCATATAGTGAAATAACCATTAATGGTAAAAAAATAAAGTTTGATGAAGAAGCCTTATTTAAGCATGAGCCTAAAGAATATAAAAAACTAATAGATCGTGTTAACAATGAGATACCTATTCCTAACTTACCTAATGAGTTAGCAAGTCATGTAGAATCTTCTCCTATGTTTACTATTTATGGGGAAACTCAAAAGAATATTGTTAATGTATTAACCTCTCCAACTTTAACTAATTCAGATATTAAAATATATAACGGTCCTAATGATAATCCTTCTGTAGCCCCTAAAGATCAAGTTGCTATACGTGCTAAATTAACTGATAAGAACTTTGTAGAAGAAGGAGGAGTAAAAGTAATTACACAATCCGGGGCTACAGGAGGATTAGCAGTTCAGGTTACAGTTAGAGCAGCTCGTAATAAAGACGAAAAAGAAAGTGGTGAATATGATAAAACATATTTATTTCCTATAGATATTAATAAAACTAGTTCTGATGTATTAAAATCTTTTCACACTATACAACAAGCATCAGTTTATCAAAGTATTAAAGAGTCTGGTAAAACAGCAAATATGTTTGATTTAACTGGTTTAGGTGTTAAAGTAGATGTTCATCCTTTAATGAAAGGAGCTGATACAGGAGAGTTTACTATAACTAGACAAGTATTTGATAAAGCAACAAATGGATTTAAAGAAGAAACTTTTACTAAAAACTATGATTTATCTAAGTATACTTATGAAGAACTTAAAGATTATATTTTAAAAACAGTTGTTAATCCAAGTGTATATCAACGTTTAGATGTTAATGCCCAAACTGCTAAAACTAATATAGTAACTCCTGGAAACCCTTTTACAGGATCTGCTGATGATATCAAGCAAGCTATGCATAAGAAATATGGCTTTTAATTTAATAACTTTTTTATATTTGTAGAAATAGACTTACTCTATGGACAATCCTCAAATTGATAATTTAGCGGTTACACCGCAAACACCTGTAGATAACCTTTCAGAGAAAGTAGAAAATGCTAATCTTAAAAGCTTATTTGCTGATGTAACTCCTGATAATACCCCTTACCATACTGTGGATGGGCAATCTCTTACTGACTTAATGACTCAAAGTGCAAACTTACAATCTCAAAGTCAAGAACTATTAAATAACTATAATACAGGTTCAGCTGGAACATACGGACAAGGATCTGCTATGGACAAAGGAATAAAAGACTTAGATAAATTTTTAAGTAGAACCTCTCCAACTATTGCTTCTTTAAATACTCCTGTTAATTTAGGAGCTGGTAAAGATTTAGAAAGATATACCAATAGTGGTAATTTTTCTGCTTTTGGTTATACAGGTAATCCTAATCAAGAATTTAAGTATGGTAATGCTATGACTTGGGGGGATACTATAGGTAGAGCTATTGGCGGTGGTTCTCAATTAGCTGCTGATACTTTTATAGAAGGATGGAAAGGATGGGGTAGAATGGCTGATGCTTTATTTACTTTAGATAGTTCTAAGTTAATGGGCAGTCCTGCTGAGCAAGCTGATATAGCTACTAATCAAAGAAAAATATTTGATAAGTATGCTATTTATGATACTGAAACTTCTAAAGATAGTCTATGGAATAGACAATTCTTTGGTAACATGCTACAACAATCTGGTTTTGCAGTAGGTGCTGGTTTACAATTTGCTATGGAATCTTTTTTAACAGCTGGAGTAGGTAAACTATTTTCTGGTGTAGGTACTGCTATAGAGTTTGCAGAATTTGCAAAAAATGCAGGTACAGCTAACGAATTAGTTAATGATGCAAGAAAAGTAGCTAGTGCTGTTACTCGTACAGAAGCTTTTGGAAAATCAATTGGTGATATAGCTAAGAACTTAGTTCCTTTTTATGGTACTGCAGAAGAAATGGTTAAACTTAACCAAGCTGGTGCAGGTGCTTTACAATTAGGGATGGTATTAGGCGGTGGTGTTAAACGTGCATTAAGTGAGTTTAATATGGCTCGTTCTGAATCTATATATGAATCTGCTAGTACATATACACAATTAAGAGACAGATTAGTTGATGAGTACACTCAAAAAAATGGGATGTCTCCAGATGCTGTTACATTAGAAAAGATTAGTCAAAGTGCAGAAAATGCAGCTCATGATAACTTCTGGACTAATATAGGTGTGTTATCTGTTATGAACCGTATTCAATTTGATAATGTATATAAAAGTTTTAGTTCTATACGTAACCTATTTAATGAAGGTGTAGCATCATTAGCTGATGAAGCATTTACTGTTACAGGACAAGTTGCAGGAAAAGAAACTAAACAAGCGTTTAAAAAGAGCTGGTTCTTTGGTGAGCTAGGAGCTGTTGGTCAAATTGCAGAAACTTTTGGTGCAAAAAAAGCAGCATGGGAAGCTACTAAAAGTATAGGTAGATCTTTTACAAAAATTGAAGGATCTGAAGGTATCCAAGAATTAATACAAAATGCATCAGATAAAGGATTAGAAGATTACTACTATGACTTATATCATGGTAAACAAGGATATACTGGACGTTTAGGTAGAGTAATGGATAGTATACAAAACCCACTTACGGATATGGAAGGTATGAAGACTTTCCTAATGGGTGCTTTAACTGGAGCTTTAATTAGCCCAGGTAGTAAAGCTATAAGTCGTATAAATGAAAGAGCTGCAGAAAGTAGAGAGAAAACTAAATATGAAAGTGAAAATAAAGATAATGCTAATGCTGCAAGTTATCAGAATAGAGATGAACGTATTCAAGAAAGTGTTGATTTAGTCAATGCTTTATATAAAGATCCAGGTCAATTTAAAAAAGAATGGATTGCTAACGTTAAAGTTCAGAACAAAGTAGCTGATACAATGGAAGAGGCTGCTAAGAACCATAATAACTATGTTTTTCATAATGCTAAAGACTCAGGTTTTTCTAAAACAATAGCTTCTGCTATTAAATTAGATATGTTTGACTCTCTTAGAGATAGTATTAAAGAACTTGGTCAAGATTTAAATGACGAAGAGTTTAAACAAATGTTTGACATGGATGCTTCTAAGCAAAATAGAACTAATGCTAAAGCTTTCATGGGAAATATTTCTCAGCAAATAGAAGAATATAATACTACATGGCATAATCTAAAAGATAAGTATGGTGATAAAATATTACCAGAACTATATAAAAATAATTCTGCAAATGACTATGCAAGTGTTAGATTATCTAAAATAGCATTAGATGATGCTATTGAAATGTTAACTACTAATATATTTAAATCTAAACAAGTAGTTAAAAGAGCATCAGATCTTCAAACTAAAATTACTCAAAATGAAAATATAGGTGGATCTGTTTCTCAATTAATAACTAAGATGGGAAGTGAGCAAGCTACTGATGATCATATAGCAGGATTAGAAAAAGAGATTAAAAATTTAGAATTTGGTAAAGCAGAAAAAGCTCTTGATGAAACTGGTTTAAAACAACTTGCTGAAAAGAAACAAGAACTTGAGCATATAACTACTTGGAAAGAAGCTCATGCTGATATTATGCAAAATTCAGATGAGTCTTACTCTCCAGCTGCTGAAGAAAGAGCATATAAAAGTTTTACAGATTTATTAAATTTGTTTAATAAACAAGCTAAATTAAATGTAACAGTTTCTAAATCTGATGCTGATTCTACATTTATAGATTTTGTAGATTACTTACGTTTAAATAGAGATAGTAAAGATTACGTAGATGCAATGAATTTGTTGGCACAACCTCGTAATATGGATTTAGTAATTAATGCTATTAAATCATCTACTACACTTGTTAATGCTAGAATGCATCAAGAGCATTTAAATGAAGTTAAAGGCGGTAATAATCAAGGTAAAACTGAAGAAAAAGAAAATTTTGAAGTTTTAGAAAAACATACAGTTGTAGAAGAAAAAGATAATACATTTACTATTATTAGCCCACAAGGTAGAGTAGTATTTAAAAATATTGCTACAAAAGAAGAAGCTGAGAAAACTGCAGCTGAACTTGATGAAATTTTAAAAGAAGCTAAAAAGACAGCTCCTGTTTTAGAAGACTATCTTAAAGAAAGATATACTGAAATTAAAGAGGGTAACCCAGATCTTGCAATAGACTATGACACTTGGAGAAAAAATGGTGGAGCTAATGAATATATTAAAAAATACGAAGAGCTTTATGGTAAATCTAATTTAACTGAATTAGCTAAAACAGACTTTGTTCCAGATGCTACACAAAAAATTATAAAAGAAAAAGATGGTTTATTACTAGTTGAAAATTACGCAGAAGATCTTAAAATTGTATCAGGTTATATAATACTAAATAAAGATGGTACTCAGATAAATATTGAACTTAACGATGAAAAGTATTCAGCTTTTGATCCTGCTGGCTGGTTTACTATTAAAAAAGATGCTGAAATGATCTTTGATGCAGCAGCTGAAGTTAATAAAAGAGTATTAGCTGAAAATGGTGAGTTTGAATTTGACGGTAAAAAAATTAAGTTTGGTACTATTCTTATTGACTCTAATGGTCGTAAGTTTCAAGTATTAAGTAAAGGTCAACCTGAAATGCAAAATGGTGTACCATCTATTCAAGTTAAAGGTATTAATATTAGTACATTAAGTTATATTTCTTCTTTAAAAAATTATAAATTAGAAAGTGAGTTTGTAAAAGGAACAGCTTTACCAACAGGTCAGCGTTTACAGCGTACTAATGAGTTAAATCGTATATATGCTCATAATGGTGATACCACTAAATTACAAGAACTATTATTAAATGTTAGTAGAGAAGAGTTATCAAAACATATTTCTGTTAAAATAATTAAGGTCCAAAACTCTACAGCTCAAAAGAAAACATTTGCTGATAATGATTATTTATTTAGTAATGGTGATCCTTATACTATTGCTATTTTATATGATGGAGAAACTGTTGGATATGCAACATATTATAATAGGTATAGTTATGTTGATGGTAAAGGAACAATGCTATCTTTTAATCAATTAGGAGCTGGTTTATTTGAGCAGGTGTTTAATGTAGGTTCTAAAGATGTTAATCAATCTCTTAAAGATTTTAATAATAGTTATAAACAATCAGAATCTTTTTGGAATAAAGCTATTAAGCTCTATGAAGATCGTACAGATAAATCATCTGATAATGTAACATTAGATCCGGGTCAAACTTCTAAAGAGTTTAATATTTATCCAATGGTTGGTGAATATGACTTTGTAGAAAAAGGCCAAGAAGAAACTGCTCCTACACTAGAGCAATTAGATTATAGTACTATTGATGGTAACATTTATGTTATTGATCGTGGTAGACGTTATACATCTAATGGTATGTTTGAAACAGGTAATAATCCTGTTATAACAGATATATCTTTAACTCTTCAAAACTATGATGAGTTGCTTGATATGATTAATAAACAAACCGAAGATGAACGTTTTAAAGATGGATATGATAAACTAATCAACTATGGTCGTTATATTGCTGTAGTAAAATTACCTAATGGTAAAGTTCGTTTTGTAGAATTAACTACAGGTAAATTATCAGAAGAACAAAAACAAGATTTAGTTAATAAGATTAATACTGCTTCTAAAGAAAGTAAAGCTAATAATTTAGTTGAAGGAACTAAAAAAGGAGAATTAGTTAGTAAGGTTACTAGTTTCAATGACAAAGTAAATAGTGAAATATCTACTATGTTATACTTGGCTACTAAACGTACAGGTACAGATATTACTATTTCTATGAATGCAATGGGTAATTTAAAGATTGATTTCTTTAATAACTATAATAAAATTTCTAGATCTACTATTATTACAGCTAGTTCTAATCAAAAAGATGCTTTAGTTTTTCAAAACTTTGATGAGTTAATTGATACAATTAATAAACAAATTAAAGAGCATGATGCAACTACTAAAGATTTTAAAAAGAAAATAGATATACAATTTACTGCTGATGATTTTAAAACATCATTGCCAAAAAATTCAGGTGTTGAAGAAATTAAACAATTACAGTCTAAAGTAAATAAAGGAATTGTTAAAAACACAAGTTTAAACTTTACAGTTCCTACTACAGATGTTAAAAAAACTAATACTACTAGAACAGCAGTTCCTAAAACTGAAAATGTAGAAGTAAATGCAGCAGAAGCAGAAGCTAATGCAGCTTTATTAAAAGCAATGATTGCTCAAAATAATCCAAAAGGTCAAGCTAATGAAGAAATTAAGAAAAAGAAATTAGCAGCTAGTCAACGTGATCAGATACTTAATCAAATTAAGACTGCTAAAATGCAGCTTCGTTCTGAGTCAATTAAGTCTGAACCTAATTTAAGTAGAGAAGAGCGTGAAAAGATTATTGAACAAGATCCTAAAATACAAAATTTAAATAAAGATCTTGCTGCCGTAAATAAAACATTAAGTCTTAAAGTGGTTACTAAACTAGATAACCAACAAATAGAAAGTCTTGATAAGTTTACAGCTTGGGTAAAAGAGAACCTTCCTGATTTTATATCAGTAGAAGAAATTCAGAATTTAAAAAAAGCAATGTTAAACGGAAACATTACTGTAGGTTATTTCTATAGTCATATGGAAAAACTACGTGATGGTTTACAAGCTAAAGGTAAAATTAATGTAGCTAAAGAATCTCCATTTAAATACCATGAAGCTTTCCATGCTATATTTAGAATGTTATTATCTGATACTAAAATAAATCAGTTATTAGCAACAGCTAAAATGGAAGTTTTAAAAAATCTTAGACAGCAGGGTAAAACTTTTGATACTGCTATACAAGAAATGATTGATTCTAGCCCAGAAACTTATAATAAACTGTCTAGAAAAGAATTAGAAGAAAGATTATTTGAAGAACATTTAGCTGATAAGTTTGATGACTGGAAAAGTAATATCCGTACAGAAACAGATACAGCTCATAAATCATTCTTTAGAAAACTATTAGACCTTATACAAAATTTCTTTAGACGTTTAACAGACTCTAATGTTGAAGAACTATTTAAGAGTATTGATGCCGGTAAATATAAAAATGTATCAGTAGCAAGTAACCGTTTTACTAGAGCATTATCTATAGCTCCTACAGAAAAGATATTAAAAGCTATTAAAGTAGGTGAGAAGACCATTATTGATGAAGATGGAATAGCTCAGTCTATTCCTGTATACTTAAGTGAGCAAGAAGGTAGCCGTATTGCATCTACTATAGCTGCATTATATCATACACGTATTGAAAACTCAACTCTTAATACAAAAGGATCTGATATTTTTGATAGTATTATTAATGACTACTCTCGTTTATATGATCCATATGCAGAGTATAACCGTAATGTAATTAACCTAGAAGACTTAGAAAATAAGTATAACTTATTTACTGATCCTGAATTAATTGATATTCTAAAAGAATCTGTAGATACTCATTTAACTCTTATGGGTTACAAAGATGCATTAGATGAAGATTCATTTGATTCAGATAATGATGAATATGGAGATAAAGCAACAGCTGATAACCGTAGAGAAAAATATTCTATTGGAGGTTTTGGTTCTTTATCTAAATTCTTAAGAAGATACATTGCTACTGCTACATATGAAGTAACAGATAGTTTTGGAAATGAGTTTTTTAGAGATGCCCAAGGTAATCTTACTAATGAAAAACTAATAGAAGCTGTAGATTCTAATACTATTTACAATGGTGTATTAAAAGCTTTAGCTAACACTGATAATGAAAATCAGATGTTACAACGTTTAGAATTATTTAGTAGGTATAACCAAGAGTCTAAAGCATTCTATAATAAATTTGTAGAAGACACAGGTCTCACTTTAAATGCAGACGGTACCTATGAAATTACACAACAAGATGGAGCTCATATATTCCAAGCTGTTATTAAAGGATTCCAACAATATTATGTAGATTATTTATTCATTAATAAAGATATACGCAGCCAAGAAGCTCGTATTAATAAAGCTAATAGTAAAGATGCTGCTCGTAATCAGTTTTCAATTTGGTATAATGCTTACGTAAGTAAATACGAGCGTGCTATGCTATCTTATGAACCTGGTAAATCTAGAGATGCTTTTGTTGAAAATGCTATTAAACCATTAAATAAATTATATACATTATTTGATATTAGTAATAAAACTAAAAAGTATTCAGATAGTCAATTAGATTATATATTAGATGGAATAAGTAAAGACTTATTTAAAAATATAGGTATTAAATTATCTCCATTATATTTAAAATATTCTTACGCTTCTTTAGCTAGTGATGAGCAATTAACTACAGATTTAAAAGATATTAAAAATTCTTTTAATGAAGTAGAAGCTATTACTCGTGAAGATATTTCTGAGTTAATTAATACTCTTAAAGCCTCTCGTAATCCTTTTGGTAAAAACAATGATGCCCAAGCTGTACGTGAGCAGATAGAAGAAGAGACTTCAGAAGATAATAATGAAGAAAAACAAGAACAAGGTGTTGGTGGTAACGTTAGCCGTATTAATAAAATGGCAGGTGGTAATGCTGTATTTGATGAAACAGTAAGTACCACATCTTTTATGAATGGTGAAGGTGAACTAGTATACGCTCATCAGCAACCTACTTTTGACTTAGTAGCTATTAATAGTTTAAGACAAGAATGGTTTAGAGAAAAATTAAGTAAAGATCCTTTCTTAGAAACTAACTACTTATTAAACAATCCTTTATTCCAAGCTCTTGCTAAGAATATTAAGGTGGATCGTATTGAAAGTATTAAATCTAGTCATTTTAGTACTAATAATAGTAATGAAAGAGTTGAGGATAAAAGACTAGATGTAAATAAAAACAAAGGATTAACATACGGTTCTATGTCAGATCGTGAAATGCTAATCTCTTTAATTGAACTTTATGGTTATAATAAAAAGTTTGAAGTAGAAAATGGTACAGATGCTGTACCGGCAGGTACTTATTATACTACTCAACATTTAATGGGTGTATTAGAAGCATCTAATACAGGTGACACAGTTGCATTACCTATTATTAAAGGTGTTACAGAAAAAAATGGTAGAATATCATTATCTCCTGAAGCTAAAGAAATTTTATTTAAAGAAGTAGAAAGAGAATATGATCGTATTACTAGAACTCAAAAACAATTAGAAGATTCTAACTTTACAGATTTTATAGATGATTTTCATAATGGTAAAAAACGTGGATTATCTTTTTATAAAATGGATGAGTTTCTTACTCCAGAATTAACAAGTAGACTTGAAGAAGCTGCTAGAAATGGAGAAAGTATAGAAAAGAATTCAAAAGATGTTTATGCAGCCTTAGATACTTACTGGAATGGTTATATTTCTGAGTTTACAAAACATTTAATAGATGAAAATATAATAGCTGAAGGTGGAGAAAAAAATGATTTATTTAACAGCCTATTAAGTGAATTTACTTTTAAAGGTTTTATGGATAGTACAGGAAAGAAAGATGTTCGTAAGAATGAGTCTTTAAATATTATACCTGGTAATCCTGCATATAACTTAGCTCAAATTCTTGTTAATGATTATATTAATAGTTTAACTGTTAACCAATTATTACAAGGAGATGCTGCTGAAAACTTTAAAAAAGATGGCGGTATTGATGAGGTAAAACGTTATAAAGGTAGAAATGGTTCAGGCCCCTCTATATATTCTGAAGTATTAGCTCCTAAATTAGGTATTAATCATACTAATAAAACATCTTATGGTGTTATAATTAATGATCCATTATACTTAGCTAAATATGCAGGTGGTAATAAAGAAAAAGCTGATGCTCAAATGTGGCTTACAGAAAAGTTTTTAAGATACACTTTATTTGGATTAGGTGATTTAAACTTAGCTAAGTCTGAAATCTTAGATAAAATATCTCGTGGAGAATCTTTTACTGCAAAAGAAATATTTGGTCAAGGTGGTGTTGTTGAATATGATGCTCAAACTAACTCAATTAAACTTGTTTATTTTGATGGTAAGAAATATATTAAAACATCAGGTTTATTATTATCTAAGGAACTAACTTCTATCAAATCTAAAGGTGGTTGGATAGCTCGTCCTCAAACTGAAGAGTTACATCAGTTAAGAGAAAAGTTAGAAAAATATGAAAATAATAATAATACTGTAGCTTTTGCTGTTCCTAAATCTGCTTCTAAAGCTATGCGTAAAAACATGGCTGAAAATATTAATTCTATTTCAGATCAGCATTTCCAAGAGTATGATAATAAGTTTTGGAGATTACAGGTGGTAAACCCTTCTAATAAACTTGTAATTACAGATCCTACTCAGGCTAAGCAAATTATCATGGCAGAACAAGATGATGCTCGTGAAGTTAGTTTTATGGGTGTTCCTACAACAATAGGGGATGTTAAGAAAGCATATATGAATGCTACAGCTGATAGACTTAAAAATAACTTTATTACATCTCGTAATGAAATATTTGATGTAGATAAAGCTTATAAAGAATTATCTACTTCTATAGAAGCTAATAAGATTACTCCTAAGTTAGGAAAGCTTATTAAGAATGCTTCTGAAAATTTAGCAGCTACTGGAGCAGATGGTCAATTATTAGAATTCTTTAAACTAAATGAAGACGGAACTCCTAAATATGATTTAAACCATTCTATTACTTTAACTAAATTTACTCAGTTATTTTTAGCTTACTTCTCTAAAGGAGTAATGAATGAAAAGATTCCTGGGCACTCTGTTGCATTAGCTTCTAACTATGGAATGAAAGTAATGAAACGTGTAATAGAGTTGGATGAAAATGGACAGCCTAAACGTTGGGATATAATCCGTAGGGATGCTTACAATCCTAGAATACATCAAGATATTAAAAACTGGAATAATGAAATAGACCGTACTTTTGATGGTCTAAAAGTTGGAGATATTTATTTAGATGATCTAAGACACAATGTAGCTAGGTATGATAATAAAGGTAATATTATTGGTAGGTTTACTGAATATATGATGCCTCCCCACTTTTCTGAAGCAATGGGTATAGCTCCAGGTGAGCCTATCCCAGAAGCTCTTCGTGATGTATTTGGTGTACGTATTCCTTCTCAAGATAAACACTCATTTGTTTCTTTAGAATTAGTGGATCATTTACCTGCCTACTATGGTTCAACAGCTATTTTTCCACATGAACTGATTGAGATATCAGGAGCTGACTTTGATATTGATAAATTATATTTACATATTAAAGATACATATGTAAAAAATGGTAAGTTATTAGCATTTGGTACAGAGAAAACTAATGAAGGAAGATTTACTGAGTATATTGAATATGTTAATAAATCTAATAAATCATATAGAGAGTTATTACGTAAAGATACTAACATAACAAAAGCATTAAAACAATTAGGATTACCTTCTACTGTAAGTGAATTTATAGCTAAAGAAAAAGAGTTAGGTAGAGAATTAAATAACTCAGTATTAAATAATAAAGTATTAGATGCTAAGTTAGCTTTACAGAATAACCCTACAATGACTGAAGTAACTAAAGAAGGTGAGCATCCAATTGCTTTCCAAGCTGCTAGTACTGATCCTTTAAAGAGTTTGGTAGAGGAATTAATTAAAGAGTTTCCTACTTTACATGACTTTTTAATAGAAAAAGGTAGACCTATTGAATCTTTATTAGGAAAACAACGTAGTTTTAAAAATAATAAAGAAGGTGCTGCAAATATTGGGCCGGCTGTAAATGCATTAATAGCATTCTCTTTGTTAAATACCTTTAAAATAAATTTAAGAAGTACAAAAACTCAAGGTGGAGAAGAAAAAAATATGTTTATATTAAACATAGATGGAGAAAACTTTTTAAGCTATTCAGAAACAAGAGCTTATAACTTAGAGACTAAATCTTATGATGGTGAACGTAAGTTCTTTATTATTTCAACTTTAGTATCAGCTATGACAGATAATGCTAAAGAACGTTTGGCTGCTAGATTAGGTTTAAATATTGATGCTGTAGGTATAGTTTCTAATATGGTTGCACTTGGTGTACCTTTAAAAACTGCTATAATTTATGTTAACCAACCTATTATTAAAGAATATTATTCTAGAATAGCAGCTACAAAATACAGATTAAAAACAGCAGAAGAAGAAAAGTTATTTAAATCTAGTATTGGTAGAAATTTATTAAAAGAAGTAGAACAACAATTAGGTAAAGATTTTGATATACCAGCTTTAACTACAGAAATATTAAATGATAACATTAAATCGCAAGGTAGTAATGCTGAAATACAATATTCTATACTAGAGAAGTTTTTACAGTTTGATAACCAAACTCAATATTATAACGCTATTTCACAAGTAACTAAGTTGAGCAAAGGAATGGGTACCAATTGGGAAGATGTAGATGATATAGGTGAGAATATAGAAACATTAGGTTTAAATTCTGATAACTCTGCTGCTTATTTAGAAACAGATGTTCCATTTGATAGTAGTATTATGCAAGTAATGCTTGGTACTAATACTAAAAAAGATCACCATGCTTTCTTAGCTAACTATATTAAAATATATAAACAGATTACAAATAGTTTAGCAGGTACTGTATTCTTAGAAAGAACAGAGGTATTTAATAATATTAAAAATACTGTTTTAGCAAACCTTACTACGTTCCATGCAACACAAGAAGAATTTGAGTTAACATTAAAGAATGATTTAATATCTTATATTGGATTGAAAGCTTATATGAACTATTTAAAAGAGTCAGGAAAGATTAATAAACTTAAAGCTTTAGATAATGCTTTAATTTATGATGCTGATGCTTTTGATCGTCCTCAAGGTTTTGTAGATATTATTGATTCAGTAAATATGTTACGTGATTATTATGGAAAAGATAAAAACTATTTTATATCTAATTTTATAAATGTATTACCTACAACTATTACTAATACAAAAACTGGAGATGTTGTATATAATCCTTCTGCTAAAGGAGGTATTAATACTTTAGATGTTAACACTTGGGCTAAGTTGAGTCTTCAAGAACAAGAAAAGCTTCAAGATAGTTTCTTAGAAATGTATTCTAATAGTAGTGTTGTTGATCCTAATACAGGCATAACTGTTCGTGACTTAGCTATTAATATGTTTCACTACTTATTAGTAAAAGATGGTGGTCAGTTTAAAAGCGGTAGCTTCTTACGCTTTATGCCAAATGTTTTATTTGAAGATATAATGAAACAAACTGGTACAGCATTAAGCATTATGAAAATGAAATCTCTTAATGATAATGATGAAATGTATAAAGCTGTATTTGGAGTTACACAAGATCAGATGTTTAATGAGTTTATGATTAACTACACTAAGAACATTAATAATGTTAACCGTGTTAAAAAGTTTTATCCTGGTACAGAAATTGGTGCAGACTTAATTGAAAAAAATAAACTAGTTCCTATTCCAGGATGGAGTCCTTCATCATTTATTCAAAATGAAGATCCAACTAAAGGTATAACTATAGATTTATTTGCAGGTATACGTGAAGTTCAATGGTTTGAACGCTTTGATGAAATGGGCAACTCATTTATGATTCAAGCTAAAGAAACTGGTTTATTTTCAGATATTGAAAATAAAAAATTAGCTTGGAATAAAACTATGTTAGAAGCTAAAGGTTTTAGAATAGAACAATTAGAAGATAAAAAAACTGTAATTTGGTTTCCTTATGTTATTAAACATGAATATGATGATATTATACATGGTAAACAAACTTCTTTATTTGTATTAAAATCTTTAGGTAAACAAACTGATAAAAAATTAGATAAAGCTACTATCTTTGTGGGTAAAGATGAAGTTATAGCAAAAGGTATTAAATCAACTTATATTCCTTATGACCCATTAGGTTCTCGTAAACAATGGGCTATGGGTTCAATGTTTGGAGCTCAGCCTTCTACAGAACAAGTAATGAGAAAAAGACGTATAATGATGAGCTCAGCTCTTGATAATATAGATTTTGATCCACAAACATTTGATAATATAGATGTTGTTAATGATCCTGAACATGCTTATAGTTATGAACTTAGTAGTAAGTTTAATATAACTTATGAAGTTATTGACGGTTCTAAATTTGTATTTAGAGAAAATGGAAAGATTTTTGAAACAGATGCTAAAAGTCCATTGGAACTATATAATTTATTAGCAGGTGCAAATAAAGATGCTATAAAAAATGCACAATCTGTTCCTAATAATTTTGAAATTGGAGAAGATATATCTGATCAAGCTAGAAATGATGCTGCAATAGCTGCTCTATTTAAAAAATCTGATGAAAACAAAGATGATGAACTTCCTTGTAAAAAAGGACCACAATTATAAAACTACTTAGACTATGTCATGTTTCTTACATAAAGAATCTTCTTTAAATGCTAGACAAGCCCTTATTGAACAAAAACTTATAAAGGATAACTCTTCTTATAAATTGAATAATGTTATTCGTTTTAAAGAATGGTTAGCTAATGTAGTAGGAGAAATTAAAAAATACTATGGTATTGATGTTACATTATACAATGTAACTACTATAGGTATAGGTTCTGATAGTTATACTAAAGCACAAGGTGTGCCAGAGGACTTTGCAAAAATAGATGAGATACGTAAGCAAATGGGTATCTATGATACTAAAGAAAACGTAGTAGTTCACTTGTCCAAGAACCAATCTAAGTTTCAAATGGATGAGCCAACCACTCAACCTGCTGTTGATCGTGATTATGTAGAATCTGTACTAACTCGTTTAAAAAATAAGTTTGGTATAGACTATGAAGTATCATATGAGCCTGATCAAACTTGGAAAGGTAAATATGAAAACAACAAAGTATATATTAACTTAGCTGCAAACGTTACTAAGGATACTCCTTTACATGAATACTTACACCCATTTGTATCAGTGCTAAAGAAAGAAAATCAATCTTTATATAATAGTTTAATCACCCAGCTTCAAACATTAGAAGCAGGAAAAGAAGAAATTAATAACACTAAAGCATCTCCTGCTTACAGTAAATATAGTGAAGAAGAAATATTAGATGAGGCTTTAGTTAGTTTATTAGGTAAACTTGGTGCTAATCAATTAGAAGCTGATGGCAATCCCGTTGTAGAACAGACTAAACAGTCAATGCTTAAAAGATTTAGTAATTGGTTACGTGGTATACTGAATAAAGTATTTTCTATTAAACTAAGTAATTTAGATTTACAATCTAGTCTTCAAGATATTGCAACATTAGTTATAACTGGTAAAGTTAAATTTGATTTAAATGCAGGACGTTTAAACTTAAAAACGCAATTTCAGCATGCTGAGCATACTAATGATTTTATAAGTTATATAAAAGGGAGAGCTAATGATATTCAATCTAGAATAATAGATGAACTCTACAGTGTAGATAATCCTAATCGTGTGGTTCTAGATCAAGAAAGTCATGTATACACCCATATAGCAACAGGTCAACAATTAAAATCTGTTACTACTGCTATTAAAGGAGAACTTGTAGATCCAGAAAATTTGTATGAACTAAACAGATTATTTGGAGGAGCTTTTGATAAGATACTACAAAACATAATTCAAGGTAAATCTTTTGAAGATTCTAAAAAAGATTATAATGGTTTACTAGATGAAGATATTGCTAAAAGAGCTTATTCTAGTTTTAAAAGTTTTATAATAGGGTTAACGTCAGATGGTAGTGTAGTGTTACCTCAAATAATAGTTTCTGATCTTGTTTCTGGAATAGCAGGTTCATTAGATATATTAGTAATTAGTCCTGAAGGACGTACTAAAGTAGTAGATTTAAAAGTATCTAAGAACAGTGTTAAAGATCCAAGATATTCTACAGTAAAACATGATGTAAACACAGCATCAACTGATCCTATGAAATCATCTGATTTAAAAGGAGAAAGATTAACAACTAAAGCTCAACATGGAATTCAAGTTGCAGCTTATAAACGTTTAGTAGAAATTGCTGGTTACCCTGTTGATGATACTATTACAGTACATATTTTATTAAAATTAGAAGGGGAAGGAAAAGATCAAACAGTTAAAGATTTTGAGTGGGAAAATATACAACAACATCTTCCTAGTGAGAACCAAGACTATGTAGATGTATTTATTAAAACACAACCTGATCTATCTAAATTTAAAGAGTTTGAAAAAGCTACTGGAAATAATAATCCTGCTAATAATGCAGACTTTTTAGATGAGGAAGAAGCTAAACCAGAAGAAGAAATACCACAAGATCTTTATAAACAAATTAGTGCTACAGTAGATAAGTATACTAAAACGCTAACAGCTTATCGTGATTATTTTGAAAACTTAAGAAACTCTACAACTTTTCATCCTAAACAGGCTACTGTTGATAAGATTAATGAATTATTAGCTGCTGTAGATACTTTTAAAAATCAAGGAAAAGCAGATTTAGCTTTTGGTAGAATGTTAAACTATACAAAAGAGCAGTTACAAAACATATATAACTTCTTAGATAACCCTAATAACAAAAAAAATAAAGATTTTATTGATGTAGTATTACATGCTGAAGCCTTTATTAATTCATATCGTGGTTTAGCTCAAGTTCCTAAACTTGGTTTTGGTAATAGAGAGCAGCTTAAAACCATGAGAGATGTTTTAAACTTATTAGATGGTGTGCAGGATCAAATTAATCCAGCGTTAGAAGAACATGTAATGAATGTTATTGCAAGTAATTCTGATAAAGAATTAACTGATGATGAACTTAAACAGTTAATTAAAGAAGGTTTTGATATTAGTTCTACAGAATTAAACTTAAGTGATATAGATTCTAGTACAGATAAGATTTTGGCTACAGCTGCTAAAATATATAAAGCAGCTATTCAAAGAGCTAAAGATAGTACTCAAGATACTAGTAAAGAAATAAAAGATGCAGGTGCTAAATTAGCTAGTGCATCACCTAATGGTAAACCTGATTATTCATTCATGTTAGTACATGATAAAGATGGTAAGTTTACTGGTAAATATGTTCAAGCTATAGGTGATAAATATTATGAGTTAAAAAAAGCATTAGGAGAAAAACTCAGAGGAGACGATGGAGAACTAATGAGATATATAGAAATCAATGATTTACAAACTGCAGATCCTAAAGATTTAGAGTTTAACAGAAAATTATATGATGCTAAACAAGTTTGGTCAGAATTCATGCGTGCTGAAGAAATAACTGA
>Ga0136641_1000370_pt1 | contig 19424 bp, 30 predicted proteins | sample EliLak1302023Y_FD_115312 | JGI IMG/M metagenome (GOLD analysis project Ga0136641, IMG submission 115312) | Freshwater microbial communities from Elizabeth Lake, Yosemite National Park, California, USA - 13020-23Y | ecosystem: Environmental > Aquatic > Freshwater > Lake ...
CCTTTGTTCTGCTTTTTTGACAGAATCAGGATTAGATGATTTGGGAATTGCAGTTAAACCCATTTCTTTACGCATACGCTCCCATCTCTTATTGCCAGCATCTTCGGACAATCCCTCGCCTTCTAATGATTCGATAAAGATGATGCGACCCATTTCGTAGCGTTCGTAGGTAGGTGTTTCGCCAATGATTGCTTGATAGGTTTTAACTGCATTGCCTGATTCAATACCAGCTTCGTGATAGGCGATTGATGCAGAGGTGAGTTTAGCTACTTCGGTTTCGCTAAATTGGTTTAGCATTTCTGCGGTTTTGATAGATTGCATTTTAATTCTCCGTATGTTTAGGACATTATGACTAGATGTCAGTTTGTCCGTGGTTTTTAAAAGGTGTTTCTGTATTGCGTTTACTACCCTTGTAGTATAACAGAGAATCGTGACATTGTCAAGCGTTTGTCCGCTTTGTTCTATAAATTCGGGTATTGTTCTGCTAATGTTCTGTAATCAATAGAACAATACAAACCTAATAAAATCAAAGGGATAGGAAGGAAAAATAGCTATATATATATAATGTTCTAATGTTCTACTACTAAAAAAATGAAATTCAGATTCTAAATTCCTAAGTGAGCTTTGTGCTTACACTATGCGAAGGGGGTCTTTGTGTTTTGGATTTTCAATTTTTCGGCACAGAACAATAGAACATTACGGACAATATTGATTTATAAGGATATTTTACAGAACATTGCATAGAACAATACCAAAATTCGTAGAACATTACAGACAAGATGACTTTGTGTCACTTTGTCCAGCCAAGCAAAAGCCTAATGCGTCGCTTACAACCAGTTCCCTATAAAAAAATAAGAAAAGGGGGCTTTCGCCCCCCTGTATTACATTACTGCAACATCTACATTGCCCGCCAATATCTCCAAGCAATGCTCTAGAGCTTCCTCATCTAAACACTTACTGGCTAAGTCCCTAACTTCCTTTTGCTTAGCCTTGATACCTTCCATACGATCAGCCAAGGCGTCCTTACGCTTAGACTCAACGGCTTTCTGAATCTTGCTGGCTTTGTTTAGGTTATCAAGTGTTGCGTTAGCAGTAAGCATTTGAACCTCGGCTAATAACTCATCCATTGGCTTGGCTTTCAATTCATCCATAGCTAATTGAGCTTTGGTACGTTGGGCTTTCTTTTGCTCAGCCGACTCTGTTGGCTTAGTAGGTTTTACTACTCCATAGTCATTACATACTCGGGCAAACATCCTAGAGAAAGCCTTGGTTACTGTATTGTTTTCTTTACCCTCAGAGTCAGTTAAGGGGATACGTTTAGCTTCAGCATATCCAGCCTTCCAAGCCTTACTACCTGATTCTAGAATATACCAGTCAGCCGTTGTACCAACAGGGCAAACACGCTTAGCGAAGTCCTTCAGCGCTTCATCAGCCGTTAACTCTGACTCACCAAAAGCCGAGCCGTTAGCTTTAAAGCCGAGCAAGTCTTGCTCTGATACTGATACAGTTACTACTGAGTTAGTTGTTGCGTTCATATCTAATACTCCTTATGTTATGTGGAAAAGCCCACACCCAAATAGTCTCATATATCCTATACTATGTCAACAGTTATTTAATACCCCCCGCCAACGACATCCTGACATGGTGTCACCCAGTACACCCGCACCCCCAAGATAGGGGTTGATGGAACCAAGAGCAATACATACACAATAATGTGCACAATAGATATACATATTTTAAAAACGTGTCTAAAAAACCCGGAACAATATACATATCTAAGGGTATACCCCACTACGCAACTTGCGTACCCCCCACCCCCTTCTTTGTTTTTACGCAACAAAGCTCACGTGATTCTAGAGAAGGGTACCCCCGTCAAAACTTTACCTCCCACACCCCCATAGGTATATAAAAAATATATACTTTTATAAAAAATTCAATAAAAACAAAGCTTTACGAGGGAGAAGTGCATGAAACTTTTATAAAACTTAACCTTCCCCTGATACCTATGAGTATCAAAATAACCGACAAAATCAAACCTATAGGTAAAAAAACTTTACAAAAACACCGGATTGTAAAGAAAAGTGCAAAAGTGTAAGAAAAAGTAAATGACTTATAAAAGAAGCTTTAACCCCCATACGGACTCATTAATGAGTCATATTGCACCGCAACAAATGTGTGATATACTACACAAATCGACAACCAACCTAAGGAGAACATTATGTTCGAATTTGAAAAGCAATTTAAAGAAGTACAAGCAAACTATCAAACAGCAGTAGAGCGTGTATTGCAGACTTATGAGTATTGGTTTAATTCAGTGCTCTCAACGACTAAAGATTTGTTAAAGTCTACAAAAGCAAAATAAGGGTAAACCCTAGGGGTAGGTAGAAACTGCTTACCCCACCTCTAAAAATGTGTAATATAATACGCAAAAATGAGGGATTCGAATGAGCGCATGGCTTATTATTGTTACAGGTGTGATCTACACCTACATAGCTGCTGAGCAGGGCTTTAAAGGAAACCTAGGTATGGCAATCTGCTATGCAGGTTACGCCTTTGGAAACGTCGGGCTATATCTAATGGCTACAAAGTGACAACAATCATTGGTGATTGGAAAAGAAAGGTGCTGGTTTCAGATAGCCAGTTTACTGACACGGATTCAGGCATTAAGTATTTTGAAGATAAAGTCTTTCCTATAGAAGGTGGCTTTATTGGAGTTGCCGGAAATTACGTAGATGCTGAAAAGGCAATAGACTACATAAACAAGAAAAGCAAAAACAAGCCGAAGTTAAAATCGGACACTTCGTTTTTAAAGCTAACTAAAGAAGGGCTGTTTTCTTGCGGGGATGACCTTGAGTGGGAAAGGGTTCGAACCTTTATGGCTATTGGATCCGGCGCTATGGCAGCTGAAGTTTGTTTGCGTATGGGCTTAACTGCCGAAGAAGGAGTAGAATGGGCCTGTAATGTGGATGTAAACAGCAGCGGACCAATTAAAACCTATAAGTTAGACGATGCCATATAAAGATCCTGAAACGCGCAAAGCGTACCATAAAGAACAAAGCCGTAAGTATTACTTAAAGAACAAAGATAAAGTAATGGCCCTTAGTAAGACTAATAGGGCGGTAGGAAAAGCTAGGTGGGATACATTTAAACGTACACTTAAGTGTGCACAATGCGAACAGAACCACCCAGCAGCTTTAGATTTTCACCACACAGACCCAAGCGAAAAAGAAAACATAGTTAGTAACTTAGTAAGTGAAGGGCGGTTTTCTGCAGCTATGGAAGAAGTGCAAAAGTGTATTGTTCTATGCGCTAACTGCCACCGAATCCATCACTACGAAGAAAAGTCTGCTAAGATACAGGCATTAACAACCAACCAGCTGCCAGAACATGCCGGTCAACGTTGAACCAACGCTAAATATACCTCTACCCGACACCCTCGGAAGACCTCCTGAGATGGACCACGCCGACGACATCCGAGTCAAGGCAAACACTGCAATGATTATGCAAGAACTTGGTTCTGGAATTGAGATGACGGGTGACGACATTGACAAAGCTACTACTCTATTTAAAAACTTAGGCAAAAAACGCACTAAAGAAGAAAAAGAAGAAGAAAAATTGGCGATAAGTACCCCCGGTACGGCGCTAGCAATGTCAGGATACCTCTCACAGTACGATCAACAGGTAGTTCAAGATAAAGTACAGCTTAGAGCGGTCGTAACTAACCGGCTACTAGAGATATCACAATGCGGAGACACTAAACATGAGCTAAAAAGCCTAGAATTACTAGGAAAAGCATGCGATTTGTTCACAGAACGCTCAGAAATTACTATTACACACAAAAATAGCGCTGAATTGCAAGAAGCTATTAGAGAAAAAATACGTGTTTTGATGCAAATGAACACTATAGATGTAATACCTAAGTCAGAACGCCTTACAAATTCCTTAGATTCAATAGATGAATAAGCAGCTGACTAAAAAAGAGCTTTTGGCTCTTGATAAAAACATAGGTAAGCTCTCAGAAGCCCAGCTTCGTGCTCTGTACGAGCAATTAAACGTAGCTGTAGACGTCAAATATAAAGAAAATTGCCAAGAAAACTTTATGGATTTTGTTCATAGGGTATGGCCTGACTTTATTGATGGCGCTCATCATGCCGAAATGGCAGCAGCTTTTGAAAGGGTAGCAAATGGAAAAGTTAAACGTCTTATTATCAATATGCCTCCTCGCCACACTAAGTCTGAGTTTGCATCGTATCTACTGCCAGCGTGGTTTTTGGGCAAGTTTCCTAAAAAGAAAGTTATTCAGACCTCTCACACAGCGGAGCTTGCGGTTGGCTTCGGACGTAAGGTCCGTAACCTTGTGGATTCCGATCTTTATAAAACTATCTTCCCGGGAGTTGGACTACAAAGTGACTCTAAAGCTGCTGGGCGCTGGGCAACAAACCAGGGGGGAGACTATTTTGCTATCGGTGTGGGAGGCGCAGTTACGGGTAAGGGCGCGGACGTCCTCATTATTGATGACCCTCATTCGGAGCAAGAGGCTGCACTTTCTGAAAACAACCCTGAAGTTTATGATAAAACTTATGAATGGTATACGTCAGGTCCTCGTCAGCGTTTACAACCAGGCGGTTCGATTATCATAGTTATGACTCGCTGGTCCAAGAAAGACTTAACAGGACAGGTATTAAAGTCAGCTATGCAGCGCTCAGGAGAAGAGTGGGAGGTTATTAATTTTCCTGCAATCTTGCCGGACGACCAGCCCCTATGGCCGCAGTTCTGGAAACTAAACGAACTTCTAGCACTTAAAAACGAACTACCAAATGCAAAATGGCAAGCGCAGTACATGCAGGAGCCAACCTCAGACGTTTCAGCAATCATCAAGCGGGAGTGGTGGAAGCAATGGGAAGATGAAGATCCGCCATATTGTGAGTTTTTGATCCAGTCTTGGGATACAGCGTTCTTAAAGACCCAACGTTCAGACTATTCTGCATGCACTACATGGGGTGTTTTTTACCGCCCAAACGATAGAGGCGTTGACGTAGCCAACATAATTTTGCTAAATTCCTTTAAAAGGCGTATGGAATTCCCCGAATTAAAGCAAACTGCATTTGAACATTACAAAGAATGGGAACCTGATTCTATTATTGTTGAGGCAAAAGCTTCTGGAGCGCCACTTGTTTTTGAGCTGCGAGCCATGGGTATTCCGGTCCAAGAGTATACTCCAAGCAAAGGTAATGATAAAATAGCGAGGCTAAATGCTTGCGCAGATCTTTTTGCGTCTGGCAGGGTTTGGGTGCCGTGCACGTCTTGGGCGGAAGAATTAGTAGAAGAAGTAGCAAGTTTTCCTTCGGGCGAGCATGATGACTTAGTAGACTCAATGAGTCAAGCGTTGTTACGTTTCCGTAGGGGTGGTTTTGTGCAGTTAGATTCCGATGAGCAAGATGAACCACAGATGTTCAAATCAAGGCGCAATCAGGGTTACTATAACGTATGACAACACAGAAATACATGGGACGGCACCAACTTATTAAAAGACTTACTGCCCAAGTAGGAAATAAAGATACGGCTATTGGCATTTTACAAAAACGTGGGCAGCTAGAAGCAGACGGAAAAACTTTAACAAAAGCAGGTATGAAGCGTAACAACATGACTGCTAAAGAACGTGCATTAGATAGAGCATCTAAAGGATCTGGTAAAACCCCATCAGAATTTAAATATGACCCAAAAACAAACAGAGCAACACTTAGGAAATAATTATGGCAATAGATAAGTCACTTTCACAAGCCCCGGTGGGTTTAGGCGCAATTAACATGGCAGACGTGGAGAATACCGAGCCGGACTTAGAAATCACTATTGAGGATCCAGAGTCTGTAGAAATTGGGGTTGACGGTAAACCCATACTGCGCATTGAGAAAAGTGAAGACGAGGAAGGCTTTGATGATAACCTTGCCGAGTACTTAGACGACAGCACACTTACGCAATTAGCTAGTGACATCATAGGCGATGTTGAGGACGACATGTCCGCTAGAAAAGATTGGATGCAGACTTATGTAGATGGTCTGCAGCTTTTGGGTATGAAGATTGAGGAACGCATGGAGCCATGGCCAGGTGCCTGTGGTGTATATCATCCCTTGTTATCTGAGACCCTTGTTAAGTTCCAAGCAGAAACCATCATGGAGATTTTCCCTGCTCAAGGTCCTGTTAAGACACAAGTAGTAGGAAAAGAAACGCCTGAGAAAAAACAAGCCGCCGAGCGGGTTGCAGATGACATGAACTACCAGCTCACAGAGAAGATGGATGAATTTCGCCCTGAGACCGAGCGCATGTTGTGGGGCTTAGGCTTATCAGGCAATGCGTTCAAGAAGGTCTACTATGACCCAAGCTTAAAACGCCAAGTTAGTATGTTTGTGCCAGCAGAAGACTTAATTGTTCCTTATGGTGCGTCTAGTTTAGAGCAAGCCCCTCGTGTCGCACATGTGATGCGCAAAACCGAGAACGAAGTTCGCAAGTTACAAGTAGCAGGCTTTTGGTTAGATGTTGACCTTGGTGAGCCTGTTGACAGTTTTGATGAAGTAGAAAAGAAGATTGCCGAGAAGATGGGCTTTAGAGCCACTACGGATGATCGTTACAAAATCCTTGAAGTACAAGTTGACCTCGACCTAGAAGGGTATGAGGACAAAGACGAAGACGGCGAGCCTACGGGCGTTGCCTTGCCATATATAGTGACTATTGAGAAGTCTGGTCAGCAAGTCTTGGCAATCCGTCGTAACTGGAGACCTGAAGATGATACTAAAAAGAAGCGCAACCACTTTGTTCACTATGGCTATATTCCCGGTTTTGGGTTCTATTGTTTTGGTCTTATTCATCTTATCGGTGCATTTGCTAAATCAGGCACTTCCATTCTCCGCCAACTCGTTGACGCTGGATCGCTTTCAAACTTGCCAGGTGGCTTTAAAACCCGTGGCTTGCGTGTTAAAGGAGACGACACCCCCATCGCCCCGGGTGAATTTAGGGATGTTGATGTGCCGTCCGGGTCCATCAGGGACAATATTGTTCCCTTGCCTTACAAAGAACCCTCAATGGTTCTTGCAGGTCTCTTAGATAAAATTATTGAGGAAGGTCGTCGTTTTGCTTCAGCAGCAGATCTGAACATAAGCGACATGAGCGCTCAAGCTCCCGTAGGTACAACACTAGCAATTTTAGAACGTACCCTCAAAGTCATGTCCGCAGTACAAGCTCGCATCCATTACTCGTTTAAGAAGGAGCTCTGTCTCCTGCGTGACATTATTCGTGATTACACCCCCGAAGAGTATAGTTATGAGCCAGTTGAAGGTTCACGCCGTGCAAAACAAACGGACTATGACAACGTTGATGTAATACCAGTAAGTGACCCAAATGCCGCAACCATGGCACAGAAAGTTACCCAGTATCAAGCAGCACTACAGTTAGCTCAAGGAGCACCACAGCTCTACAACCTTCCTTACCTCCACCGCCAGATGTTGGATGTATTAGGCATTAAGAACGCTAACAAGTTAGTTAAGCTACCAGAAGACCAAAGACCCGAAGACCCCATCTCAGAAAACCAAAACGTTCTGATGATGAAACCGGTCAAAGCGTTTTTGTATCAAGACCACCAAGCTCATATTGCTGTTCATCAAGCAGCAATGCAAGATCCAAAAATTATGAAGCTAGTAGGTCAAAACCCAAATGCCCAGGCAATGATGTCTGCGATGCAAGCCCATATTAATGAGCACATTGCGTACGAATACCGCAAGCAAATGGAAGAGCAAATGGGAGTTACTTTACCGTTCCACCCAGACGAGGACGATGCAGACGAACGCACAATTCCAGAAGATATGGAAGTTCAAATTTCTCAACTCGCTGCTCAAGCGTCTCAAGTAATACTGCAACGTGATAAGACCGAGATGGCCGCCCAGCAAGCACAACAAGCTGCGCAAGATCCAATTATCCAAATGCAAATGCAAGAACTTAAGATCAAACAAATGGAAGTTGATATTAAGAACCGTAAGCTTGCCGCAGATTCAGCTGCTAGAGCCGATCAACTTGAAATTGAAAAGCAACGCATTGAATCGCAAGAGAAGATTGCTGGTATGAATGCTACCCTTAAGTCACAAAAAGACCAATTGGATCGCATGGCTAAGCAAGAAGAAGCAGGAGCAAAACTAGGTGTTGACATGGCAAAAACAAGACAGCAGCTATTGCAATCGCAAAAACCTCAGAAAGGTAATAAATGATTGAAAAGTATCTTGATCGTGTAATCAAACAACTAGACGAAAAAGTAGTACGGCTACAGGAAGCCGTAGGTGCCGGAGCAGCAAAAGATTTTTCCGAGTACCAAAAGATGTGCGGGGAAGTGCAGGGTCTATTAACCGCTCGTCTATACATAACAGACCTTAGAAAAAACTTGGAGTCAGCAGATGACGATTGATAATCCAACCGGCTCAAACCCCGGCGTGAATTTGTCGCAAGCAGTAGATTTAACAGCATTACTTCATAAAACCGAAGAAGAAAAAGGTAAACAGCTTCCTAAACCATCTGGATATAGGATTCTCTGTGCTATTCCCGAAGCAGAGAAAGAGCATGAAGGCGGAATCCTCAAAGCCGACGAGACTTTAAGACATGATGAACTTTTAACCACTGTGCTTTTTGTAGTGGATTTAGGTCCAGACTGCTACAAAGATCCAGAACGATACCCCAACGGGCCTTGGTGTCAAAAAGGCGATTTCATTCTAGTACGACCAAATGCAGGAACCCGCTTAGTGATTCATGGACGAGAGTTCAGAATTATTAACGACGATTCTGTTGAGGCAACAGTAGATGATCCCCGTGGTATTAAACGTAAAACCGTATAGGAGCTATAAATGAGTCAAGAATACAAATTTCCTGATGAACAGGACAAAGATTTGCCCGAAGATACTCTAGATATTGAGTTAGAGATTGAGGATGATACCCCTGAAAAAGACAGGAATAAAGAAGCAATCCCTAAAGAAATGGTGGATAAGTTTGATGCCGCCGACGACGAAGAAGAACTCGACGAGAAGGCCCAAGCATTACGCTTAAAGCAGTATAAAAAGGTCTACCATGACGAGCGACGTGCTAAAGAAGCTGCTTATAGAGAGCAACAAGAAGCTATTGAGCTTGCAAAACGGGTTATGGAGGAGAATAAGAAGCTTCGTGCCCAGTATTCCGCAGGCGAGAAAACCTATATTGAGACCGTACAAAGCCAAGCCGACTTACAAGTCCAAGTGGCTCAACGTGCTTATAAAGAAGCTTTAGAGTCTGGAGATCCAGATCGCATCGTCGAAGCACAAACTGCACTAAATGACGCTGGCTATAGAGTACAGAAGGCAAAAGACTTTAAACCTAGTACTTTACAAGATTCAGAAAATGATGTACAAATACAACAAGTAGAGCAACAACGCCCTAAGATTGACCAAAAAACTCAGTCTTGGTTGGACCAGAATCCATGGTATGGCACTAAAAAAGCTATGTCCAGTTACGCTGTTGGGATACATGAAGAATTATTGGATGAGTACGGACAGACAGTTGTGGGTACTGACCAATACTTTAGACGCATAGACAGAACTATGCGTGAAAAATTTCCTGAGTATTTCGATACTTTGGAAGAGGCTGAGCCAAAAGAAGAGGTCCAGAAACCTGCCACCAAAGCTAAGCCAAGCACAGTAGTAGCTCCGGCGACTAGAAGTACGGCCTCTAAACAGGTCAAGCTTAAAACCTCTCAGCAAGCAATTGCTAAGAAACTAGGATTAACCCCAGAGCAATACGCTCGTGAACTTATGAAATTGGAGGCCCTATAATGGCTGGTAACAATAGAATTACTCGTGAATTAGAAAGTCGTGAAGTAACAGAACGCCCTAAACAGTGGCAGCTTCCAGAACTTCTCCCTGAGCCTGATAAACAGGCCGGCTTTTCTTACCGTTGGATTCGTGTTTCTACACTAAACAATGCCGACCCCCGCAATCTTTCAGCAAAACTGAGAGAAGGCTGGGAACCCGTACGTTTAGAAGAACAACCTAAATTTCAACTGTTAGCTGATCCCAATAGTCGTTTTAAAGACAACATTGAGATTGGCGGGTTATTACTCTGCAAAACCCCAACTGAACTTGTACAGCAACGGAATGCACATTTTGCACACCAAGCACAAAATCAGACTGAGGCTGTAGATAATAATTTAATGCGCCAAAGCGACCCACGGATGCCACTCTATAGCGAGAGAAAATCCACGACGACCTTTGGTTCTGGTTCTTAAATCTAATTAGGAGTTTTAAATGGCTTATCCTACCGTATCAGGCCCTTATGGGTTTCAGCCGATCAATTTGATTGGTGGTCAGGTATTTGCTGGTTCAACTCGCTTATTCCCTATCGCCTCAGGCTCCGGCACATCAATTTTTTACGGTGATGTCGTACGTCTAAACACAGGTGGTACACTAAGCAAAGTTTCAACCACAGCTACCGCAACCGACGCAGTTGGTATTTTCTTGGGTTGTCAGTTTACAAACCCATCTACCAAACAATTGTTGCAACAACAGTATTACCCAGCTAGCACAGTGGCTTCTGACATTCAAGCTTATGTTTTGGATGATCCAGATGCTCTGTTCAAAGTAGCGGTAACAGCTGCTGGCACATCAACAATTTCTGGTGTAACACAAGCAGCTATTGGTCAAAACTCAGCTTTAATTTTGACCGCTGGTAGCACAACAACAGGCGACTCTTTAGCATCTATTTCAGCAACTACCGGCGCAGGCACAGCAGTTCCAATGCGTATCGTAGCTGGCGTTCCTGAAACAGTTAATGCTTCGGGTTCTTTTACTGAAGTGATCGTTAAGTTCAACTTCGGTGTTCACACCTACTACAGTGCTGCTGGCGTAGCAACTGCAGCTTAATAGGAGCTAAATAATGGCTATTTCACGCGCACAACTATTAAAAGAGCTCCTCCCAGGACTGAACGCTTTGTTCGGACTTGAGTACGCTCGCTATGGCGAAGAACACAAAGAGATCTACGATACAGAGACCTCTGAGCGTTCTTTTGAAGAAGAAACCAAATTGTCTGGCTTTACAGCTGCTCCAGTCAAAAATGAAGGCTCTGCTATTCGTTATGACAACGGCCAAGAAGCATGGACTGCTCGCTACAACCATGAAACAATTGCAATGGGCTTCAGCTTAACTGAAGAAGCTATCGAAGATAACTTGTATGACTCTTTGTCTGCTCGTTATACTAAGGCATTGGCACGTTCCATGGCTTACACAAAGCAAGTAAAAGCTGCTGCTGTTATTAACAACGGATTTACCGCTTCTGCTGCCTATTACGGCGGCGATGGCGTTCCTTTGTTTTCTACAGCACACCCATTGGTTTCTGGTGGTACAAACAGCAACACTCAGTCTACAATGACCGACTTAAACGAGACTTCTTTGGAGTCTGCAGTTATTGCGATCTCACAGTGGACTGATGAGCGTGGTTTGTTAATCGCTGCTAAACCTCGTAAATTGATTGTTCCACCTCAACTCATGTTCGTTGCAACTCGCTTGCTTGAAACTGAATTACGTGTTGGCACAACCGATAATGATATCAACGCCCTTAAGAACAATGGTTCTATCCCTGAAGGCTACACAGTTAATCACTTCCTAACCGATACAAACGGCTGGTATTTGACAACTGATGTACCTAACGGCATGAAGCACTTTGTTCGTACACCACTTGCTAACAGCATGGACGGTGACTTCGACACAGGTAACGTTCGTTACAAGTCTCGTGAGCGTTATTCTTTTGGTTGGTCTGATCCCCTCGGTATGTGGGGCTCACAAGGCGCCTAATCGGTTCCTTGGCTTTACTAAGACCCCGCTCAAAAGGCGGGGTTTTTTTATTGCACATCTTTTTTATTTGTAGTATTATTAGCACATCTGGGGAAATCCAGCCTATTAAACTGCCCCAGCAGACGATATACCGATTAATAGGCTTAACTTGTATATAGGAGAATCCTTATGGGTTTCGCTACACACTTAGGTCCTTGGTTACTTGGAACCGTTAAAAACACTACTGGCACAACCGCTGGTTTAATCCGCAACACAGGTTGCTCAATCGTCTCTCAACAAGCTACTTTAGGCTTTGCTGATGGTGCAACAAATGTATTTACATTACCAGCTGGTTCATTAATTACCAGCATTCAGTTGATTACTACTACTGGCTATGCTGGCGGTACTACCCCAACAATTACCATTTCTAGTGGTGCTACTACTATTACTTCTGGTTTAACAAACCCATCAGCAGCGGGTGTTTCAGCATTTACTATCGCTACTACTGGCGCACCATTTGTTAATAACGTTGGTACTACCGATGCAATTATTACTGCTACTTTAGCTGGTACTTGTACTTCAGGTGCATCTACTTTGGTTATTGCATATGTTGTTCGTAACTCCGATGGTAGCCAGTTCCAGTCAACATTCAACAATTAATCTTGCGGGGGCCTAGTGCTCCCATTACATCTTTAGGAGATTAATTATGCAACAAACTGACGTAAAATCGGCTCACCTTAACCAGTCTGGGTTTTTAGTAAAATTTCGTTGCCGTAAAAAGCAAGTTACACTGGCTGGTAATGCTTCTCAATCGGGTAAGTTAGCATTTTTTGATACCACTACAGCCCCTGTTACTTCGGGAACTTATGGTCGCTCTGGAACTACAATTACTGTAAGTTCTACTGGGCATGGACTTGTTACTGGCGCTATTGTAGGTATTTCATTTAATACATCCTCAAACGTTTCCGCTACAGATGGTAATTATGTAATTACTGTAACTGACGCTAACACTTTTACTATGACAGACATTAATTCTGGTACTGTTACAAATGCAGGTACAGGCTGTCAATATGTAAATAACGGCAATAAATGGATGACTACATACGAAACTTTAACTGGTGCAACGGCTACACAACAGCTTCTTGTTCCGGGAGAAGGCGCACTAGCCGAAAGTGGCATTTATGCATATATGGTTAATATGGGTTTTGTAACTATTCATTACGGATAAAAATGACTGAGCCAATTAAAACAGAAGGTTCTTATAATCTAGCGGGGCGTAAGGTAATGATTGGCCTTCCAACCTATGACTATAAAGTATCTTCTAAGCTAGCCATTTCGCTAGCTTCTTTTTGTGTGCAAGCAACGCAACACGGGATTAATGTTCAGATTTGCAATATTTCTGGATGTTCTGTTGTTTCTCGTGTTCGTAACTTAATTGCTTCTGATTTTTTAAGTTCAGACTGTACCGACCTTATGTTTATTGATTCGGATATTAACTTTGATGCCGAAGATATTTTCCGTTTAATGGCATGGAACAGTGACCCTAAAAAAGGCATTGTTGCTGGTATTCCAGTTGCTCGTAAAAAAGGACAAGTATATTTCTCTACATTAGATACTGATGATGACGAACATATATTCATGGACAAAATGGGTCTTGTAAGAGCAAAGCGTGTAGCTACAGCCTTTATGATGATTCGCCGTGAAGTGTTTGAAAAGCTACGTGAGACACACCCAGAATGGGTTTATTACGACGAGAAAAAAGTTGGCGATGAAATGATTGCTTTCTTTGACTTTGCTTTAAAAGACGGTAATTATATCGGTGAAGACTATCTGTTCTGTGACCGTGCTCGTGAACAAGGGTTTGAAGTTTGGATTGACCCCACTATTAAGCTAGGTCATATGGGTACAATAGAGTTTGAAGGCTCGTTTGGTGAAGAGTTTTTATATCCGTTGATTCGTCCAATAGATACAAATAAGGAAGCTGCATAATGGCAACCAAAAAGAAAAAAGGTCCTTCCCTTGCGATTGGTCGTGGTGAAAAGTTGCCTGTATCTAAGGGCGCTGGGCTTACCGCCAAAGGTCGTGCTAAGTATAATGCAGCTACTGGCTCGAATTTAAAAGCCCCACAGCCTGAAGGCGGACCCCGTAAAAAATCTTTTTGTGCCCGTATGTCTGGTATGCCAGGACCAATGAAAGATGAAAACGGCAAGCCAACCCGCAAAGCTGCTTCACTAGCACGATGGAAATGCTAAAATGAAAGATATTTTTGAACACGTAAGCGAGCCCGTGAAACATGTAGTGGATGCGCTATCTATAATGACTGTTTTGGGAACTCTTGTGGAACTACTACCTGCCGTAGCGGCAATCCTGTCTATTGTATGGTCGTTAATCCGTATCTATGAAAGCAAGACTGTTCAACGTTGGTTAGGAAAAAAAGATGCCATCAACGAGTAAGAAACAACATAATTTTATGGCGGCAATTGCACATAACCCTGCATTTGCTAAGAAGGTAGGAGTTCCACAATCTGTGGGCAAAGATTTTAACAACGCCGACAAAGGCAAAACATTTAAACAAGGTGGAACTATGAAACCAGTAGACATGAAAAAGAATCCAGGCGTAGCTAAGCTACCTACAGCCGTACGCAACAAGATGGGTTTTATGAAAAAAGGCGGCATGGCTAGTGATGCTAAAGAAGATACAAATATGGATAAAGCACAAGACAAAGCCATGATTAAAAAAGCTTTCAAACAGCACGATGCCCAAGAACATAAGGGCGGCAAAGGCACTAAGTTAGCTCTTAAAAAAGGCGGCATGGCTAAGAAGATGGCTGGCGGTGGTTTATCTGCTGGTCATAAGTCTGCTAATGGTATTGCTAAAAAAGGCTTGACCAAAGGTAAAGAAGTTAAAATGTGTGGTGGAGGAAAATACTAATGAAAAAGAAAATGAAAAAATACGAAGGCGGCGGTGATGTCTATACCGGCGACGACGAAATTGTTAAATACCGCATGGGCATGACTGATAAGAAAGAAGAACCAAAAGCAGAAGCGCCTAGCTATAAAGACGAGTCTATGGGCGAATTTACTACAAACATTAAAGACGAAGCCCCTAAAGCCATCCCTAAAAAGGCTGCTGCTAAGTTAACCCCTAAAGCAGAAGCGCCGACACCTAAAGAAGAACCTAAAGCTGAACCTAAAGCTGAAAAAGCTAATCCAGTACAGCAAGCTAAAGATGTTATTAAAGGCAAAGACGTTACAGCTCCTAAACTTTATGACCCACTAGCTAAGTATGAGCAAACTGGCCCTAAACGCCCTGAAGCAACACCAAAACCTGCTCCTAAACCTGCCCCAGTAGCAAAAGCTAGTTCAGAAAAGACTGGGTTTGAACTAAAAAAAGAAAAAGCTATAGGCATGAAAGCTGGTGGTAAAGTTAAATCTGCTTCCGCTCGTGCTGACGGCTGCTGTATTCGTGGAAAGACTCGTGCATGAGACCCGCTCGTGGGATGGGCGACATAGCCTCTTCTAAAATGCCTGGTGCGAAGAAAAAAGCCCGCAGGGATAACACCGACTTCACTGAGTACGCCAAGGGCGGTAAGATAGGTAAGGGTCCAAGCTCTGTTGTCACTACTAAAGGTGGCACTGCTTCTGCTATGGCTAAGAAGTTGCTGTCTAAACCTGGTTCATTAACTGCAGCAGATATGTATGCAGGCGGCGGTCTCTATGCCAATATTGCCGCTAAGAAAAAACGTATAGCTGCTGGTTCTGGTGAAAAGATGAAAAGCGCAGGAGACAAAGGTGCCCCTAAGAAAGGTGATTTTGCTAATGCTGCTAAAACAGCTAAATACGCCGAGGGCGGTACAACAAAGTCTAAAGTAAATGAAGCGGGCAACTACACCAAACCTGAGTTACGCAAACGTATTTTTAACAGCATTAAAGCTGCTGCGGTACAGGGCACAGGCGCAGGGCAATGGTCAGCTCGCAAAGCACAGTTAATGGCTAAACGATATAAAGCAGCTGGTGGCGGATATAAATGACGTGGTCAAAAAAGTACAAAGACTCAATAAATTGTGACAGCCCAAAAGGGTTCTCTCAAAAGGCTCATTGTGCGGGTAAAAAGAAAATGGCGGGAGGCGGTTTAGCTGCACCGCAACAATCTTTAAAAGCTTGGGGTGACCAGAAGTGGACTACAAAGTCGGGTAAAAAATCCTCCGAAACTGGAGAAAGGTATCTACCTAAAAAAGCAATAGAGTCATTAAGTTCGCAGGAATATGCAGCAACCACAAAGGCAAAACGTGCAGGTAAAGCAAAAGGTAAGCAGTTTGTAGCACAACCAAAGAGCATTAAAGAAAAAACAAAAGCGTATAGGAAGATATAACATGGCTGAAAAGTGGATACAAAACGCAATTAAAAAACCTGGCTCTTTAAAAAAATCATTAGGCGTTGCTGCCGATAAAAAGATTCCAGCAAGCAAACTAGCTGCAGCTGCAAAAAAACCCGGCAAGATGGGTAAGCGGGCTAGGCTTGCGGAAACCTTAAAAGGGCTTAAGAAATAATGGCGAATACGTCAGGCCTAGCGAATTTTAACCTCGAGCTCACAGAGTTAATTGAGGAAGCTTTTGAACGTGCTGGTTTGGAGATGCGTTCGGGTTATGATATGCGTACGGCCCGCCGTTCTTTAAACTTACTTACTATTGAGTGGGCTAACCGAGGCATTAACCTGTGGACTATTGAGCAGGGACAAATCACTATTAATACTGGGCAAGCTATATACGCATTGCCTGTTGATACAATCGACCTTTTAGACCAAGTTGTTCGTACTGGCTCAAACCAAACCCAAGTTGATATTAATATTAGCCGCATTTCCGAGTCTACTTATTCAACAATACCGACTAAGAATGCACAGGGCCGACCAATTCAGGTTTGGATTAACCGCCAGACGGGCCAGCAAAACACTACTACGGCTACTTTAGCCTCAAGCATCAGTGCTACAGCAACCACGCTAACATTAACTTCTGTGGCTGGATTAGGTACAACAGGCTTTATTCAGATTGGTTCTGAGATCATAGCGTATCAAAACGTAGACACAGCAGCTAAACAACTTTTAAATTGTTTCCGTGCACAAAACGGTACAACAGCAGCAACACATACAACCGCCGACGCTATTACTATTTTGAACCTGCCTAACATTAATGTTTGGCCTACAGGCGATGGTGGTGGTCCTTACACATTTGTTTACTGGCGTTTGCGTCGTTTACAAAATGCTGGCGATGGTGTTAATGTACAAGATATTCCATTTCGTTTAATTACGTGTTTGGTGGCCGGTCTAGCGTTTATGATTGCGGCTAAGAAGCCAGAAGTACCCCCAGAAAGAGTATTGTTTTTAAAGTCTGAGTACGAGCAACAATGGTTATTAGCTTCACAAGAGGATAGAGATAAATCTGCTGATAGGTATGTACCACGCCAAATGTTTTATTGAGGTAAATCATGCCAGAAAAGTATGCGTCGGGTAAATGGGCAATTGCAGAGTGCGACCGGTGCGGTCAACGCTATAAGCTCAAAGAATTAAAGAAACAAGTTTTAAAGACAAAGCTTTATAATGTGAAGGTATGCCCTAGTTGTTGGGACCCAGACCAGCCTCAGTTACAATTAGGTATGTACCCGGTCAATGACCCACAAGCTGTACGGGAACCAAGGCCAGATACCAGCTATTATGCTTCTGGGCAAACTGGCTTACAGATTACTAATGGCAATGGAACATCCATAAATGAAATTGGATACCAAGCCGAAGGCAGCAGAGTATTTCAATGGGGCTGGAACCCTGTTGGCGGTGCAAGTAGTTTTGATACGGTTTTAACGTCAAATTACTTGATTGCAATAGGGCAAGTGGGTACAGTAACATTAACAGTTAATTAGGAGTAAATTATGACATTCAAAAAAGGCGCTAATGGCATTGAAACCAAAGGCAAAACAAAAGGCAAGAATCTAGGTGATTCAGGCCCAACAGCTAAAATTGACAACGGCGGTAAAGGTTCTGCTGGCGTAACGTCTATGAAGATGAAGCAAGTCGGGCGTAATATGGCTCGTGCTATGAATCAAAAATCTTCTGGTAGAGGCCGTTAATCATGGCTAAATTTTCTATGAAAAAAGGCGGTAAAGAGGTTGGATCTGCCGCCGTATATGCTCAACCACATACTATGGACGGTAAGGCTATGACATCAGCTGAAGATTGTGTCGTTAAACCCGGCAACGGCGTAGATGCAATTAAAATGTCTGTGGCTGGAACGTTTAAAGCACAAAAAGATGAAGTTAAATCCGATGGTATGAAACAACGTGGGTCTGGTTGTGCAACTAAAGGTTTTATTTCTAGGGGTCCTTTGGGTTAATAGGGTTAAACCGAATGAATTACGTTCAATTATTTCAAGCGATACAGGACTATTCTGAAAATACGGAATCATTATTTGTTTCTAATATTTCTCGGTTTGTTCAAGAAGCAGAAGACCGCATCTATAACTCGGTTCAAATTCCTTCGTTGCGTAAAAACGTGACAGGTACAGTCACAGCTAGTAATAAATATTTATCTTGCCCTAACGATTATCTATCTACTTATTCAATGGCTATTATTGATACAGATGGTTCGTACAAGTATTTGCTTAATAAAGACGTTAACTTCATTCGTGAAGCGTATCCAACGCCAACATCAACCGGAACGCCTAAGTACTACGCACTGTTTGGTTCGCAGTATTCAAACCCTAATGAGCTATCTTTCATTATGGGGCCGACACCAGACGTTAGTTATAACGTAGAGCTGCACTATTTTTACTATCCAGTGTCTATTGTTCAAGGCGCTATATCCAGTTATAACGCCCCTACTGGTGGCTCTTCTTATACCAATGGTACATACCCTAACGTTCCGTTAACAGGCGGTCAGGGTTCTGGAGCCACAGCTACTATTGTTGTTTCTGGCAATACAGTTACTTCAGTAGCCATTAATAATCCGGGGCAGTTTTACGGGGTTGGAAATAGCCTTACAACAGCGTCCTCTTATATTGGCGGTACAGGCTCTGGTTTTTCTGTAACAGTACGTTTAGTTGATAATCCCGATGGCACAAGCTGGCTTGGTGATAACTATGATCCAGTGCTTTTCTATGGCTCTATGCGTGAAGCTATGTTGTTCATGAAAGGCGAGCAGGACTTGGTCAAATATTACGAAGACAAGTATGCTGAAGCACTAGCTCAACTAAACCGCCTTGGCTCTGGTCTTGAGCGTGGCGATGCTTATAGGGATGGTCAATATAGAATTGGACAAGTTAAACCATGACAATTGCCCAAGGCCAATGCACCGTCTTTAAACAAAACTGCTTAAGTGGCTTAGAAAACTTTGCCGCCGGCACTCCTTATGTATATAAAATAGCCCTTTATACGGCTAATGCTAACTTAAACCAATCAACCCTTACTTATACAACTACAGGGGAAGTAGTAGGCACTGGCTATACGGCGGGTGGTAGAACTTTAACCGTTATTCCTCCACAATCTAGTGACTATACGGCATATTTGTCTTTTGCTACAGTAACTTGGAGTCCGGCTTCCTTTACGGTTAG
>Ga0136641_1000371_pt1 | contig 19410 bp, 19 predicted proteins | sample EliLak1302023Y_FD_115312 | JGI IMG/M metagenome (GOLD analysis project Ga0136641, IMG submission 115312) | Freshwater microbial communities from Elizabeth Lake, Yosemite National Park, California, USA - 13020-23Y | ecosystem: Environmental > Aquatic > Freshwater > Lake ...
CTCCGAGCCACAGGGCACGCTGGACTTGTTGTAACCGCCATTCGGTCGGAATCCCGATGGACTCCAATAAAGTCTCTAAAGTTTCACCCTCTTGCTTCCACGAGAAAGTCGACCCTTTTTTCTCTAATGATCGCAATCCTTTCTGGAGCGCTTCGGGGAAGGATCGGCCAATAGCCATGGCTTCGCCCACTGATTTCATGGTGGTTGTGAGTCTTGGATCAGCTTCCGCAAATTTCTCAAAAGCAAACCGTGGAACTTTGACAACAACATAATCCAATGTTGGCTCAAACGAAGCAGGAGTGCTTTTGGTGATGTCATTTTCTATTTCGTCTAAGTTGTATCCGATGGCTAGTTTTGCAGCAATTTTTGCTATCGGGAAACCCGTCGCCTTAGAAGCGAGGGCGGAGGAACGTGAGACACGAGGGTTCATTTCAATCACAATGATTCGACCATCTACCGGATGGACTGCGAATTGGATATTACAGCCACCAGTATCAACGCCAACTGATCGTATGATCTTTATAGAGAGGTCACGAAGCTTCTGGAATTCGACATCTGTTAACGTTAAAGCCGGAGCGACAGTAATCGAATCCCCAGTATGGACCCCCATCGGATCGATGTTTTCGATACTGCACACGATGACGACGTTATCTGAAGCATCTCGCATTACTTCTAATTCAAATTCTTTCCACCCCAAAATAGATTCTTCTAAGAGCACTTCATTGCTTGGGCTATGGCGTAAGCCGGCCCCAGCTATGAGTTCCAGCTCGCTCTGGTCGTAGGCAAGGCCGGAACCCAACCCACCCATAGTGAAGGAGGGTCGAACGACAACTGGATAATGTAAAACTTGGGCAGCCGCTAGGCATTCTGACATTGAATGACAGATGACTGAGCGCGCGGAACTTCCTCCGACCTCCGCAACGATTGTCTTAAAAATCTCTCTATCTTCGCCGCGTTTAATCGCTTCAATGCTTGCGCCGATTAATTTAACACGATATTTTTCAAATGACCCTCTGTTATGTAATTCCATAGCGGCGTTAAGAGCGGTCTGTCCCCCTAGCGTCGCCAAAACGGCAGAAGGCTTTTCGATAGCAAAGATTTTCTCGATTATTTCTGGAGTGATGGGTTCGATGTATGTGGCATCTGCAAATTCTGGGTCCGTCATAATGGTTGCCGGATTGGAATTAACTAGAATTACTCTAATTCCTTCTGCTTTCAGGACTCGGCAAGCCTGCACTCCAGAATAATCAAATTCGCATGCTTGGCCAATAACTATTGGGCCAGAACCTATGACAAGGACGCTCTCTATTGTGGAATCTTTAGGCATGATTTCTCTTCTTTGAAATGGTCATTAGGTTGACGAAATGATCAAACAGGTAAGCAGCGTCATGAGGTCCAGCCGCAGATTCTGGGTGATACTGGACGCTAAAAGCAGGGCGTTCTAGAAGCTCTAAGCCTTCAACCACGCCATCGTTAAGGCAGATGTGACTGACCCGACCAGTTCCAAATGCAGTCGTGAAATTACCGGCGACCGGTGCCTGCACCGCAAAGCCATGATTGTGAGCAGTAATTTCAATTCGACCACTCGCTAGATTCTTCACAGGCTGGTTGATTCCACGATGACCGAACGATAATTTGTAGGTGTCGAAACCGAGAGCCCGCCCCAAGATTTGATGACCAAAACAAATTCCAAAAACTGGGATTTCTTCCGCTAAAAATAACCGCACTAATTCGACGATTGATGTCATAGAAGATGGATCTCCTGGACCGTTCGATATAAAAAGTCCATCTGGGCGGCTTGCCATTATTTCGTCAAAGGTTGAGCTCAATGGAAATACTGATACAGAGATTCCTAGATCTGACATGGCCTTAGGTGTAGCGTTTTTGATTCCCAAATCTATTGCAGCAACGTTAAATCGGGTGGCTATATGTGGTGGCGGCGAGACGACATACAGATGATTTGTTGTCACGTCATGTGCCAGAAAAGCCCCGACCATGGAATCGGTTCCCCGCACTTTAGTGATCATTTCCGTTCTAGAAAGTGTCGTGTCGGAGAAGATTCCCATACGCATCGATCCACAATCCCGTAAATGTCTAGTGATCGCCCTAGTGTCCACACCCTGAATCCCGACGACGCCGCTTTTGATTAAATCATCTTTCAAGGTACGTTGTGAACGCCAATTACTTACGATGGGACTTGGGTTTCTGACGACAAATCCAGATACCCAAATCTGACTGGACTCCATATCGGCATCATTCATCCCGGTGTTTCCAATATGAGGTGATGTCATAATGACGATTTGTTTGTGGTAGGAAGGATCTGTCAAAGTTTCTTGATACCCGGTCATTCCGGTAGAGAAAACAGCTTCACCAAAGGCTTCGCCGGTACAGGCCCAGGAACTCCCTTCAAAAACTGTTCCGTCTCCTAAAACTAAATATGCTTTCATCATGATTCCTCGTATCTGCGTCCTGTAAGTTCCCCATGGTTTACCACCTGAACTCCATTGAAAAAGGTGTGTTTGACTTTGCCGGTGAATTCCATTCCATGAAAGGGCGTGTTGAGACTTCTAGAGGCTGTTAAAACGCGATCGACTGTCCACACTTCTCCTGGATCAACAAGCGTGAGGTTTGCGACCGAATGTGCGGAAATCTCCCCGTGGTTAGCGTATCCAGCTATTTCTGCCGGCTTTGTGGACATAACCTCTGTTAATCGAGCCCAATCCATTAACCCGGTCTTGATCATGGCTTCAACCACAACAGCAAAAGCGGTTTCTAATCCAATCATTCCAAATGCAGCCGCGCTCCATTCGCATTCCTTATCCTCCAAGGAATGTGGCGCATGATCGGTGGCGACGATATCGATTGTTCCGTCAGCGAGACCAGCCCTTAAGGCTATGACATCTTCTGATCGACGGAGAGGTGGATTTACTTTGTAGATAGGATCAAAACTGGTTGCTAAATCATCGGTGAGTAATAAATGATGTGGCGTAACTTCTGCAGTTACCTTCATGCCTCTAGATTTAGCCCAACGAACGATTTCGACTCCGCCAGCGGTGGATAAGTGGCAGATATGTAATCGGCTTCCGACATAATCTGCCATCAAAATGTCTCGCGCAATGATGGATTCCTCCGCGATAGCGGGCCATCCCTTGAGGCCTAATGTGGAAGATATCTGCCCTTCATTCATTTGCGCGTTCTTTGTGAGCGCGGGATCCTGAGCATGTTGCGCGATAATTCCATCAAAACTTTTCACATATTCCAGGGCACGTCGCATGAGCAGAGGGTCGCTGACGCAATTGCCATCATCACTAAAAATACGAACCTTTGCTGCAGATTGAGCCATAGCAGACAATTCCGCCAAAGCTTCGCCACGAAGACCAACACTGACAGCTCCAATAGGAAAGACGTCACAGATGCCGGCTTCTCTTCCTAACCGAGCGACTTGCTCTACTACTCCGGCAGAATCTGCAACAGGATTTGTATTGGCCATTGCAGTAATTGCCGTGAATCCGCCTCGAACCGCTGCTTGACTACCAGTCAATACTGTTTCCGAATTCTCTCTGCCTGGTTCGCGTAGATGAGTATGTAAATCCACAAATCCAGGAAGAAGGAGTAGGCCCGTGGCATCGATAACGGTTTCGTCGCCATTGTGGTCTAGTTCCGCGTGAGATATTTCCCGGATCTTTCCTGTCGCGATTGCTAGATTTACTGTGGAACCATCAGGCAGTGAAGCACAATTAATGAGGTAGGTATGCGATTTGGTCACACCAACACCCCTTCCACCGGAACTGGGTTCCCACCCAATAGTAGATAAAGAACAGACATGCGGATCAAAATACCGTTAGTCACCTGATCAAGAATTGCGGACTTTTTATTGTCTGCACTGGCGGCAGAAATTTCCATTCCTCTATTCATTGGACCAGGATGCATGATGATGGCTTTATCTTTCAAAAGATTGAGTCGAACATTACCTAAGCCATAATCGCGAGCGTATTCTCGCTCTGAAGGAAAGAAGAGTTCACTCATTCTTTCACTTTGAATCCGAAGCATCATAATCGCGTCAAGTGAAGTCAGGGCATCATCTAAATCGTAGGAAATATGAACTGGCCACGATTCCACGCCCACAGGCATCAAGGTTGGTGGAGCAATGAGTGTGACTTTTGCACCTAAGGTCGTAAGAAGAAGCACATTGCTACGAGCTACCCTGGAGTGCAAGATGTCTCCCACAATTCCGATATGTAATCCAGAAAAACTATTTTCGCACTCCGGAAAGTGGGTTCTGATTGTGTAAGCGTCAAGTAGCGCTTGCGTTGGATGCTCATGAGTCCCATCCCCGGCGTTAACGATAGAAGAGCGTACCCAACCAGATTCAGCTAACAACTGTGCTGCTCCGGCGGCGCTATGCCGAATAACAATAAGATCAGCCCCCATCGCTTCCAAGGTCTGAGCCGTGTCTTTAAGCCCCTCGCCTTTGCTGACGCTAGAACCTTTTGCTGAAAAATTAATGACATCTGCCGATAAACGCTTTGCGGCGGATTCAAAACTCAGTCGTGTTCGGGTACTATCTTCAAAAAATAAATTAACAACGGTCTGTCCACGGAGCGTTGGCAACTTCTTCATAGGGCCAGCCGTGATTCTGCCTAGCTCTCTTGCAGTATCCAATATCTCCAAAATCTGCGAAAGCGAAAGATCTTTGGTAGAGAGCAAATGTCTTGGCGAAGCTACAGTGTCCATCATGAAGACAAAATTTCTACTTGGTCAATCCCATCAACTTCTTGGAGCTGCACTTTAACTAATTCATGTGAGTTGGTCGGAATGTTCTTGCCGACATAATCCGGTCGAATCGGAAGTTCTCTATGTCCGCGATCTACGAGCACTGCCAGTTGTACCGTCGCAGGCCGCCCAAGTTCGCTTATTGCATCCAACGCAGCTCGAATGGTGCGACCCGAGTAGAGAACGTCATCTACTAGGACAACATTCTTCCCAGAGATACCGCCACTGGGAATGTGTGTGCCCACCAAGGGCTTTGGTGCCTTTAGCCGCAAATCATCCCGGTGGAGCGTGATGTCAAGAGTTCCTACCGGAATTATTGAATCAATCTCCTCCAGGATGGCACCTATTCTGCGTGCCAGCGTTACGCCTCTAGTCGGAATCCCCAACAAGATGACACCTTCTATCCCGTGGTTCCGTTCAATTATTTCATGTGAGATACGTTTGAGAGAGCGTTCAATATCGCTCTGTTCCAAGACAATTCCCATTCTTTTCTCCTTCGCCGTCTCTCTGGACGTTCGTTAAAGGAATATACCTCACTATAGCAGTTAGGGACCGGGGAAAATCTACAGGGTGATCACCGATTTTAAGGCGACAATGCGCCCCAAGACTCCGTTGATAAACCCAGCAGAATCTGAGGTGGATAGATCTTGAGCAATTTCTATCGCTTCATTTATCGCAATGCGATCATCCAAATCTGGGAGCCAGAGGATCTCAAATAGGGCTATTCGAAGCAGATTCCGGTCGATCGCCGGCATTCGATCAATATCCCAATCTTGGGCATAGGTATGGATCAATTCATCAATCTTGGCCACATGCTCCCAGACTCCGGTGACCAAAGTTGTGACATAAGGAGATTCGGAGAGCTCATCAGCGGGGCGCATCTTCAGTAATTCCACAGCATCAGCTGACCGTAAGTCAGCTTCGAACAGCAGATCTAGCGCCTTCTTGCGAGCCTTGCGACGCGCCGTCATGGCTGGCGCTTAAGAATTTGCTCGGCCTAAATATGCACCGGTTCGAGTGTCGACCAAGATTTTTTCATCTTGCTTGATGAAAAGCGGAACTTGCACATTAATTCCGGTTTCGACAGTAGCCGGTTTGGTGCCACTAGACGAACGATCTCCCTGGATTCCTGGTTCGGTGTATGTAACAACCAACTCTACAGATGCAGCTAGCTCGATCATGAGCGGATTTCCTTCATGGACGGCCACGATTGCCTCCATATTTTCTAGCAAATAATCCGCAGCATCACTCACGACTTCCGCTGAAATATTCATTTGATTAAAGTCCAGCTTGTCCATGAACACGAAGTCGTCACCGTCGCGGTACAGGAACTGCATCTCTCTTTTTTCTAAAGTCGCGACATCGATCTTTAAGCCGGCATTAAATGTCCGCTCAATAACTTTCCCGCCAGGAACTTGCTTTAATTTTGTCCGAACGAAGGCGGCCCCCTTGCCAGGTTTTACATGTTGAAATTCGATTACGGTCCAAAGTTTGGACTCTATCTCAAGGGTCATGCCATTTTTCAAGTCATTTGTAGTAGCCATTTGGCAAGAATACCTGAACCCTAGATCAACTCTTTCATTGCAATGAGGGCGAGCCGATAGGAATTGGGGCCAAATCCCCCGATCGTCCCTGTGGCGACCCCAGAAATCACGGAAGTGTGACGAAATTCCTCTCTGGCGAGTGGATTGCTTAGGTGCACTTCGATTAAAGGGGCTTTAAGCATCGCGACGGCATCCCGGATGGCATATGAATAGTGGGTGAAAGCTGCTGGGTTAAAAATCACCGGAGTCTCTGAATCCGCGGCTTCATGAAGCCAGTGAATGAGCTCGACTTCGCTATCGCTCTGCCGGATATCAACGACGAGCCCGATTTTAGATGCCTCGGTTGCGATAAATTCTGAAAGCTGTTCATAGTTAAACTCGCCATAAATGGCTTTGTCACGCAGGTCCAGCCGGCCTAAATTAGGTCCGTTCAATACGAGGATCGTCATTCCGCGATTCTCTCATAAACAGAGCGGAGAACGTCGGTATCAACGTTCTCTAACCACACGACCTTTAGATCATGACCTAGACCGATAAATCGAAGATTTCCTTGTCTGGTCTTTTTATCTGTGGTCATAAGCTTGAGCATCTGTGCCCAGGGAAAATCTATTCGATGTACTGTCGCTGGAAGTCCGAAGCTGTGCAACAGTGTCAACAACCGATTTGTGTGTTTGGGATCTAGCTCTAGAAGCTGTTCACTTAGCAGAAAGGCAAAATGTAAGCCGATGCTTACGGCTTCACCATGACGTAAGGTGTAATTAGAATGTCGCTCTACGGCATGACCAAAGGTGTGTCCAAAATTAAGTATTTCCCGTATCTTGCTTTCAGTAAAATCGACCGAAACGACATCAGACTTTACCTGTACGGATTTTGCGACCAGCTCTGCTGAAATATTTCTGGCGGAAACCATGTCAGCGCCATTTTCTAAGCTATCGATAATAGACATATCGCTGATAAATCCAGATTTGATTACTTCGGCTAGGCCCGCAGAAAAATCTCTGTCTGGCAAAGAGTCAAGGAATTTCAAGTCAATCTCCACTGATTGTGGGGAATAAAAAGATCCGACCAAGTTCTTTCCGGCACTGGTGTTAATTCCGGTTTTTCCTCCGATTGCCGCATCAACCATTCCGGCCAACGTAGTAGGCACCGCATACCAAGCTATGCCACGCAACCACGTTGCGGCGATGAATCCGGCGAGATCTGTGGTTGCGCCTCCGCCAATGCCAATTATTGCAGCGGAGCGATCGACTTGAAGCGTTCCTAGAAAATCCCAAATTTTTTGAACTACCGAATAATCCTTCTGGCGTTCGCCGTCTGGAGAAATAAAAAGATGGGCATCTGATTGCGAAAAAAAACTGTGGAGCGAAAACAGCTCCACCACGTCATTCGGGGCAATGACTACCACCGTGGAGTGCTGTGACATGATTTTCTGGACAGCTTCCTGCCAATCAATACCAACGTTTACGTGATAATTTCTTTCTGCTGTGACCGAGATTATTTTCGTTGTCATATCAATTATCCTTTGAAAGATATGTCATGATCTTTGTCGCTACTTGTGTGGGTTTGGTGTTATTGGTGGAAACGGTGTGATCTGCGCACTCTTGATACATTGCCAACCTGTCGCGCACTAGTTCACTCCACTTCTTGGCTGGGTCTACCACAAGTAAAGGGCGATCGTTCGACCGACCGATCCTATTAACTGCGTTCGATAACGATACTTCTAGAAAAATTACCTGATGTCTTGGGGATTGTAGTTCTTGACGGATTTCTTTGCTGAGAACAGAGCCACCACCCAGAGCTACCACGCCATTGTTCGTGGCCAAGGCGTGCAACACCACGGATCGTTCGATTTCACGAAACCCAGCTTCGCCTACCCTTGCAAAAATTTCACTGATAGTTGACTTTTGCTCCGCGCTAATTGCCGAATCTGTGTCCGTAAAAGAAACCTGCAGAAACGAGGCCAAGATTTTTCCGATGGAACTCTTTCCACAGCCCGGAGCTCCGATTAGCACAATGGAGGGCATTTAACTTATTTCTAGCGATGCCATGTAACTGCGATGGTTTCGTTGTACCTCCTGCAGGCTATCTCCACCAAACTTTTCTAGGACAGCGTCCGCCAAGACAAGGGCACACATTGCTTCGGCAATTATTGCGGCGGCTGGTACGGCGCAGACATCAGATCTCTGGTTGATAGCTTTAGCCGCTTCTCCAGTGATGACATCAACTGTGTCTAGGGCCTTGGGAACGGTGGATATGGGCTTCATCGCCGCCCTTATCCGGAGTATTTCACCGTTACTCATCCCGCCTTCAACTCCCCCGGCACGATCGGACCTGCGAGAAATGTTTCCAGCTTCATTTAGCTCGATTTCATCATGAGCAACTGAACCACGACGAGTTGCAGTGGTAAATCCGTCTCCGAGTTCGACACCTTTTATAGCTTGAATGCCCATCATGGCCCCAGCTAAACGCGAATCTAATCGACGGTCCCAATGCACATGTGAACCTAAGCCAGGTGGCAGATTAAAACCGAGAATTTCTACGACTCCACCGAGAGTGTCGCCCTCTGAATGGGCGGCATCAATTTCTGCCACCATGGCAGCGCTGGCCAGCGGATCGAAGGAGCGCACCGGATCTTGATCAATCGTGAGACGATCATCGTAAGTGGGAAGAACATAATTTTCGGAAGAGCCAACGGAGCCAATGCTGATTACATGACTAGTAATGGTGATTCCGATTGCCTGCTCGAGGAAAGCGCGTGCGACAGCCCCCAAAGCTACTCGGGCAGCGGTTTCACGGGCGCTGGCACGTTCGAGAATCGGCCTAGCATCACTAAATCCATATTTCTGCATTCCAGCCAAATCAGCGTGGCCAGGTCGGGGTCGACTCAGCGGCGCATTTCGAGCTAGCGCGTCAAGTTCTTCTTGATCCACTGGGTCGGCGGACATCACTTTCTGCCATTTGGGCCATTCCGAATTTCCGATCTGGATTGAAATCGGACCGCCTTGGGTGTAGCCGTGTCGAATTCCACCCAGGATGGTGACTACATCTGCTTCAAATTTCTGTCTGGCACCTCGGCCGTAGCCCAGTCGCCGACGTTCGAGATCTTTGTCAATGACGCTGGTATCCACCGCTACCTGAGCGGGTAAGCCTTCGATAATCGCGGACAACGCAGGTCCATGTGATTCACCAGCCGTTAACCATCTCACCATGACCGTATTCTGTCAGATGTTGCAGACTTAGGATGTCGATAAGCCAAGTTTAAACAAGAAGAAGCGCCGCTAGCAGGATAGAGGGGGCGAATGGAATCGATCGCTTGCGGGTGAATAAGCCCCACAATAAGCCAAAAAATGTAGCTATGCAAAGCATCGAGAGCCATGTCATGGGAGTCTTGCAGGGCAGGATGAGTACTGCCAACAGTTTTATATCCCCCATACCGATCACCCTGGGAGCGTTGGCGACTAGGCATATTGCCACGACCAAAAAACTGAGAAGAAAGAGATTGAGGTGAAAAAAGTTTGAAGACCAAAAGCGAACATACAAAGCTTTCTGTGAAAGTAGTAATTGAATCTCAGATGTCACAAACATGGGAAGTACATAGCGGTTTGGAATTCTTCGAGTCCTGATGTCAGAAACGGAGATAGGGATTCCAAAAAATAGCAATATTCCTAGACTCCGCATATCGCCACACTAGGGCAGATGCGCGGGAGAGTAATTAGTTATCCACAACCAAAGGAATTACAGCGTCTCTCTGGCGGTCTTAAGCAAGATGCTCCGCATCGGGTCATAATCGAATTCCAATCCAGAAAAAAGTGAAATTTGGTCAAGGGCTTGTTCCACTAGTACATCAATTCCATCCAAGGTCCGCGCCCCAGCCTGTCGGGCTGATCGCAGAAGAGCCGTTGGGTAGGGCTTGTAAAGAACATCGCAGACGATTTGGTCGGGTCTAAAGGTCGCATCACGGTGTGCTGCCGATTTTACGAGTGGATCACTTGCTTCGGCAGGCGTGGTGGAGATAACGAGGTCGTAATCGGCAAACACATGGTCCATTCCAAAAAACTCCAGCCTACTGTGCGAAGCAATAGGTAGCAGTGAGACAGAACGCTCTGGTGATCGCAACATGAAATGTATATCTTGTACCAGGCCATCCAATGCGCCTAGTGCAGCTCGAGCTGTTCCACCACCACCAATTATGAGGGCAGAGTTGATTGGTAAATCCTGAAACAATCGAATAAATCCGGTTCGGTCTGTCGATGTAGCAAAGAAAGAATCTCTGCGTCGGAGCAGAGTATTAGCGGACTTCATCCGTTCCGCAAGCGGGTCAATGTCGAATAAGTCGGGTGTTTCAAAAATAGATTCCTTAAGTGGCATAGTCAGGGAAAAGCCATTCCAGTTAGAGGTTAGCGCTTTAACAAAAAATTCCCTGGAATTATCTAATGTCAATTCAATCGCCTCGTAATGAGCTTCTATTCCCAAAAGATTGTAAGCGGTCTGATGTATCAGCGGAGAAAGGCTGTGTGAAATCGGTGAGCCTAGTACTGCCGCTCTAATCATTTAAAGGCACCTTTCGCTAGATTATGGTTATACAAAGCCACCCACGACTCAAATTCATTGAAACTATGGGTAAATCGAGTGTCATGTGGGCTCACGGTAATGAAATATAACCAGTCCCCTGTGTCCGGATGGAGCACAGCCTGAATGGCGGCTATCCCGGGATTTGAGATGGGAGTAGGCGGCAATCCTGGATGCAAATACGTATTGTATGGTGATTCAAATTTGGTCGCTTTGACGCTAAGCGCGATCGTGCCTCTCTTATTGATGGCGTACTGCACCGTAGAGTTTAATTGCAGCGCCATCCCACTTCTCAATCTATTAAAAATCACAGCAGCAGCTTTTGCGTAATCCTGAGGATCGGCTTCGATCTGGATCAATGAAGCGATTATCAGCAATTGGTAGGGGGTAAAATCGAATGCGCCACTAAGTAGTTCTGTTGTTTGTGCAGCTTGAGAAAAATTATCGAGCATCTTTTGTAACGCCTCATGCGCAGTAGTCCCCGGTGTAAAGGAGTAATTACTAGGAAATAATTGACCTTCTAACGAACCATTAGGTGCAGAAAACGGAGGGTGCAAACCAGTTGAATAATTTTTCTCCACTGACATACGACTCTTCTGCAAAAGTGCCAACACATCTGCGGTAGTACTTCCCGGGATTACCTTGACTACATCCACCAGTCTTTTTTGATCGAGGAGTTGAGATATTGCCAGCATGCTAGGGATATGACTATTAATCCGATGAAGGCCTGGTGCGATTCCAAGCGAAGCTTTATTTAATGCCATTTCGCGAATCAACCTTTTTGAAGATTTAACGATTGATGCGCGTTTCAGCGCTAGTGCGATTGATGTTCCTGACTCACCGTCTGCAACAGAGATCATTTTTTCTACCCCAGGTGAACCGGCGGTAAAGTCATCAGAAGATCGAAGTAGGAAAAGTAATGCAATGCAGATCAGTAATAAAACTGCGCCCAGGGCAATAAATATTCCCTTCGGCGTGCTGTAGTTTTTCATGATTGATTTATCCAAGGGAGCCAGAAATCCGCTCTTTGTTGAGGGCGCTTTCCAAGATAGCGACAGCCGCCATAGAGTCGATTTTAGCTTTGCTATTTTTGGCGTTGTGCCCTAGTTCTCTGAGGGTCCGTGCCGCGGAAACCGTGGAAAGTCTTTCGTCAATGAGATGGATAGGAGCTTCTGTCAAAAAGCTAAGCAATTCCAGAAAGTCGCTCATTTCTGTCATGGACTGACTTGATGCGCCAGAGAGATGACGGGGCTCGCCAACGATGACATAAATTGGTTGATATTCATCAAAGAGATCTTTGAGTTGTGCAGAGAGTTCTGAACTAGACCTTTGCAACGTCGTCACCGGCGTAGCGATAATCCCCGTCTGATCGCTGACAGCCACACCGATTCTGGTGGAGCCATAATCAAATGCTAGGCGACGTCCGATCTGCATTTGCGCTTCACTCCCTACTGACGATTACAGGGCGGCGACAGTTGCTCGTATTTTACCAATAGTTTCATTGATGTTGGCGCTCTCCGTTCCGCCACCTTGTGCATAATCATCCTTGCCACCACCCCCACCACCAAGGATGGCCGATCCAATTTTTACAAGTTCTCCGGCTTTTGCACCCAACACATTCGCTGCCGCAGATACCGCAACAACGAGCGTCGTGCGTTCATTCTGATTGGAAAGAAGCGCGATGACAGAATTATCCTTCTGATTACGGAGGTTGAGCGCCATGGCGCGTAGATCGTCATGTGATAGGTCACTCTGAACTTGGGTAGCTAACAGATGTATCGACCCAACTATTTCAAATTTATCAACGAGTAGATGAGTTGACGCTATCGCCTGAGCGCTTTTGAATTCACCGAGTTCTTTTTCTGCCGACTTTAAACTGCTAATGAGTTCAGAAATACGCTCGGGTAATTCTTCGACTCTGCTGCCCTTCACTATCTGAGTTAATGAATTGAGAATGATGTGTTCTTTTGCTAAAAATGAATAGGCGTCAGTGCCAACCAGCGCCTCGACCCTGCGTACACCCGCCCCAATAGATGATTCGCTGAGCAATTTCACCACACCTAGTTCCGCTGATGAATTCACATGAGTGCCGCCGCATAGCTCCCGAGCCCAATCACCAACGCTAACTACTCGGACCACCTCTCCATATTTTTCACCAAAAAGTGCCATCGCACCTAAGTCGAGTGCTTCTTTTTGACTCATAGTCTGGGCAGTGACTTCCATATTTTCTAACAATAGGGTGTTGACTCTAGTTTCGACATCATTGAGCACAGAGAATGGCACCGCTCCACTTGCTGGGAAGTCGAATCTGAAACGTCCCGGTGCATTTTCTGAGCCAGCTTGAGTAGCGCTTTCTCCCAGCGCTTCTCGGAAGGCTTTATGGACCATATGAGTGGCTGTATGAGCTCTAGAAATGGCTTTACGCCGCTCATGGTCGATCTCTGCAAAGAGGGATGCATCAACGCGGATAGATCCGGAGATAATGGTGCCACGATGTATATAGAGCCCAGGCAATGGACATTGGACATCATCAATGGCGATTCGAGTACCGTCTGCCATGGTTAATGTTCCACCGTCTGCTAACTGCCCACCACCTTCAGCATAGAAAGGTGTGCGATCCAAAACGATCTCCACATCACCAGATTCCGCTTCCGAAGTTATTGTTCCATCTACCAAGATCGCGCGAATCTTCGATTCTGATACAAAATTGTTGTACCCAATGAAATCTGTTTGTCCGGTTGCATCAATAATTTTTTTGTATTCGGATACATCCGTATGACCGCTCTTCTTTGCCTTCGAATCGGCTTTAGCTCGGTCTTTTTGCTCTTTCATTAATTTGCGGAAGCCTTCTTCATCGACATGAAGTCCAGCTTCAGTCGCCATCTCTAGCGTTAGGTCAAACGGGAATCCATAAGTATCGTGCAATTTGAAAACGGTATCACCGGTGAGGGTTGTGCTCTTACTCTCTTTAACCTCTGTACTCGCCATATCAAAAATCTGTGTGCCACTTTTTAGTGTGGACAAAAATGATTCTTCTTCCGCGTCGCTAGCCTCCAGAATGCGCACGCTCTCTTGGTTGAGTTCTGGGTATTGTGGAGACATGGCAGAGAGCGCGCTCACCATGAGTTCACGCGAATTGTGATCAGGTGCTCCCAAGATTCGCATGTTGCGAATTGTGCGTCGCATCATGCGTCGAAGTACGTATCCCCTGCCTTCGTTGCTTGGTGTTACACCATCCCCAATAAGCATCAACGCTGTTCTGGCATGGTCTGCCACTACGCGTAGTGCGACATCATTCTTCTCGTTGGAGCCGTAGGTGACGCCAGAAAGTTCACATGCTTTGTTGAGTATTTGCATGGTGGTATCAATTTCGTAAATGTTCTCCACACCCTGAAGCAGGGCTGCCATGCGCTCCAGCCCTAAACCAGTGTCGATGTTCTTGGCTGGTAATTCACCGATGATCGGATAGTCATCCTTGCTTCCACCATCGGCGCGGATATTTTGCATGAAAACTAAATTCCATACTTCTAAGTAGCGATTTTCGTCGGCAATGGGACCACCGTCGACACCGTAATCTGGTCCACGATCGTAGTAAATTTCTGAGCATGGGCCGCATGGGCCTGCTACGCCCATAGACCAGAAATTATCAGCCATGCCTCGACGCTGAATCCGCTCCGTTGGAACCCCGATCTTGTGATGCCAGATATCCGCGGCTTCATCGTCGTTGAGGTAGACGGTTACCCATAATTTCTCTTCCGGAAAGCCATAACCGCCATTTATGACAGGTTTAGTCAGAAGCTCCCACGCCATAGAAATGGCGCCTTCTTTAAAGTAATCGCCAAATGAGAAATTTCCGCACATCTGAAAAAAAGATGCATGACGAGTAGTTTTCCCTACCTCGTCGATATCTAACGTCCTCACACATTTTTGAACTGAGGTAGCACGATCGAATGGCGGTTGTTCTTCACCAAGAAAATATGGTTTGAATGGCACCATTCCAGCATTCACGAGAAGCAGATTTGGATCTTTGGCTATCAAGGATGCGGACGGAACAACCGCATGGGTCAGCCCCTGAGAGTTGCCTGTTTCAAAGAAGCGCAACCAACGCGCTCGAATTTCTGCTGATTCCACCGACTACTCATGCTCCCGATCGGATTGAGACATTTTCTTGCCAACATACGCGGTTGCTAATGTTCCAACAATTTTAATCAGGGCAGAATTTTTTTCAAGAAGTCCGGTGATCGAATCAGTCATCTTCTCAGTGAACGTTTCTGTGGTGTGAACAATTTTGTTTACGCTCTTGATGGTTTGCTCTATTTCTGTAAAGAGCCGCCCCACCCTAACAATCAAGTATCCCAGCGCAAAGGCAATGACGAGCAAGGAAACCGCCGCAATGATTGTAGCTATACCTCCTGGACCCATATCCCTAGCCTACCTGAGATTCACGCCAATACCTGCTTCATAGTATTGAGTCTGGCTATCTCTGTGGCTGTTTTACGCTACGGGTGGTACAAAATCTACACCCGTTTCTTTTCGTTGTGCAGGTGTAATTGGCGTTGGAGCTCCGGTCAATGGATCACCGCCACTTGCAGTCTTTGGGAAGGCGATTACTTCACGAATAGATTCTGAGCCAGAAATTAAGGCGCACAACCGATCCATCCCTAAAGCTATTCCACCGTGAGGTGGTGGTCCGTACGAAAATGCTTCCAGCAAGAAACCAAATTTGCTCTCCGCTTCTTCCGGGCTCAAGCCAATAACGTCGAAGACGCGTTGTTGCATCTCGCTTCGATGAATTCTGATTGAACCGCCGCCGATTTCATTACCATTGAGGACGATGTCGTAGGCATAGGCTAAGGCGTCAGCTGGATCTATATGGAAGTTGTCCGCAAATTCTGGTTTTGGTCCGGTGAAGGGATGATGTACGGCAGTCCAGCCTGATTCTGAATTTTCGGCATCTACTGGTTCGAACATTGGTGCATCAACCACCCATAAAAATTCCCACGTATTTTCAGCGATTAAGCCACAACGATCACCGATCTCTAGCCGAACTGCTCCTAACAGAGCTTGGCTAGAACGAATCAAACCTGCTGCAAAGAAAATTGCATCCCCAGGGGATGCCCCGACAGCGGCGGCGATTCCCGCACTTTCAGTTTCCGATAAATTCTTGGCGACTGGACCACTCAGCGTTCCATCTTCTGCGATCAAAATGTAGGCAAGGCCCTTTGCGCCACGTGCCTTGGCCCAATCTTGCCACGCATCAAGTTCTCTGCGTGGAGAGCTTGCCCCTCCCGGCATTACCACTGCACCGACGTAATCTGCTTGAAAAACTCTGAAGGTAGTCTCTGCAAAAAAATCTTTAACTTCAGTAATTTCTAGTCCAAACCGAAGGTCTGGCTTATCAGAACCAAATCGCCTCATTGCCTCGGAATATGTCATTCTGGGTATTGGTCGAGGTATCTCGTAATTAACTGTCTTCCGGAAGACCTCTGACAAAATTTCTTCTGCTACCCGCAAAACATCTTCTTGATCTACAAAGGACATTTCTATATCTAACTGCGTAAATTCTGGTTGGCGATCTGCACGAAAATCTTCATCCCGGAAGCATCGTGCAATTTGGTAATACCGCTCCATTCCAGAAACCATCAATAGCTGTTTAAATAGCTGTGGAGATTGGGGTAGGGCATACCAACTTCCTGGTTGCAACCGCACAGGTACCAAGAAATCACGGGCACCTTCTGGTGTTGATCGGGTTAAATATGGAGTTTCAATTTCTAGGAAATTCAGATTATCCATGACGCTTCTAATGATAGAAGTTACACGGGAACGTAATCGTAAATTTCTTGCGGGACCTTCTCGGCGTAAATCTAAATAGCGATACTTCAATCGCACTTCTTCAGAAATGGTAGAAGTTTCGCCACTGTCAACAGGAAAGGGCAACGGAGCAGCTTCGCTGAGTACTTCTAGATTCTGACAATCAATTTCAATAGCACCAGTCGGGATATTTGCATTATCATTGCCTTCAGGCCGTTGCGTAACAACTCCGGAAATGAGTACACACCATTCTGCTCGGAGCGCGCCAGCGATTTCATCCTTAATGACTACTTGTACCGCGCCGGTAGAGTCTCGAAGATCAATAAATGCCACACCACCGTGATCTCTTCGCCTAGCAACCCAGCCCGCCAATACAACGCTAGCCCCGACATCATTTGCAGTTAGCGTGCCGGCATCATGTGTGCGTAACATAATAAGAGTGCTCCCTCAACGTAACTAGTTTTCGGTCAATGTGCTGGCCACAGAACCTGACCACAGAACTTTGCTGGCAATGGCGCTAAGAGTAACTGATTCAATCTTCCCAGAGACCATATCCTTAAGCGGAACAACCCCCTGCGTTAGTTCCTCTTCACCCAATACCAAAGAGAATCGTGCTCCACTCTTGTCGGCCGATTTCATGCTGCCCTTTAAATTCTTATCTCCAAAGGTCAGAGCGACACGGACTCCTTGGCATCGCAATGTTTCTGCCAAAATTAGTGCCCGATCCCCTGTTCCCAAGGGGACGATGAAGAGGTCTAATCCAGCATCTTCCGGCAAGTGAATCTCTTCCGCTTCACACGCGAGAAGAATCCGATCAATTCCCATTCCAAAGCCAACTCCAGACAATTCTTGACCGCCTAATTGCGCCATCAATCCGTCATACCGGCCACCACCACCGATACCCGATTGTGCACCCAATTGCGAATGTACAAATTCGAAAGCAATGCCTGTGTAATAATCTAAACCTCGAACCATCCGCCTGTTCACCTGAAAATCAATATCCAAGGACCGTAAAAGATCTTGAATATGCTGAAAATCGGCCGCGCTCTCTTCTGTTAGGTAGTCGAGCAAGTAAGGCGCACCTTCCATCAAAGTGATGACGTTTGGACGTTTGTCATCAAAAATCCGCAACGGATTTAGATCGGCACGGGCCCTTGTTTCTTCATCAATGTCGATTCCTGCGATGTATGATTGCAAATCTGCCAAATATCGGGTACGCGTTTCCGCATCTCCTAGAGAAGTAATTTCTAAACGATAATTTTTCAATCCGCAGGCTTTCAGGGCACGATCGGCTGTAGCAATGACCTCCGCATCTATCCGCACATCATCAATTCCGATTGCTTCAATGCCCACTTGATAAAATTGGCGATAGCGACCAGCTTGTGGCCGTTCTGCTCGGAAAAATGCGCCGGAATAATACACTTTTACTGGCAGTTGCCCACGGTCTAAATTGTGCTCGATCACGGCTCTCATGACGCCCGCAGTACCTTCAGGTCGCAGAGTAATTGATCGACCACCTCTATCTTCAAAGGTATACATTTCTTTGCGCACCACATCGGTAGATGCACCGACACCCCGTGCAAAAAGTTCTGTATCTTCAAAGACCGGAAGCTCGATGAGCTCATAACCAGAGCGTTTGGCCGAGAGAATGATCGTATCCCGGACATGTTCAAACCGATGTGACCGGGAAGGAAAATATTCGCTGACGCCCTTAGGTGCTTGGAAACTCGACATAAATCAGCGCTCCTTTAGGAAACGTTCGTGTAAAAATTCGTTGTTCTTTCGTTCTTTCCCAATTGTAGTTTCCTTGCCGTGTCCTGGAAGCACAACGAGTTCATCAGCTAATTCCAGAATCACGGTGCTGAGGGTTTTCTTCATTGCTGGCATCGACCCTTGAGGAAGGTCAGTTCTACCAATGGAATTGTGAAAGAGCACATCCCCTGCAATCAGGTATTGGTCGTCTACGACAAAAACAGTCGAACCCGGAGTGTGGCCAGGTGCATGTCTGACGTGAAGTGAAAACCCAGCGAGAGTGAGCGTGGCGCGATCCGTCAATTCTTTTACTTCTCCCGGTTCCTGGAATGACTTTGGGACCAAGTCTGCAAAAATTGGCAAACTGGCGGTTCCTGGGGACAAAATCGCCATCGGATCGGATAAGAATGGGCGATCCTTGGGATGTATAAACGTCGTCACGTTGTACTGCTCATCAAAGGCATTTACCGAGTATGTGTGATCGATATGCCCGTGTGTAACCACGGTGGCTACAGGTTTGAGCCGGTGCTTGTGAATCACTTCATCGATTGCAGCAACCATGTTGGGCATCGTGACCCCTGGGTCCACAATGAAACATTCCGAACCCTTACCCTGAGCAAAAATCCAACAATTGGTTGCAAAGTACTCAGAGGTCACCAATTCCAGGATCATTAATCATGCCCAAACTACGATTTCGGGGGCCACTTCCCCCGCGGTAGGATTTAAGGGTACCGTTGCGCCCTCACAATATAAAAGTTCTCGGGTAATACACGTTCATAAACACCATAACGGAAGATCAGACCCTGTGAAACGGGAATATGATCTACGCGCAACAGAGGAGAATCGCATGGATGAGCAGTTAAACCAACCAACCCCAGAGGTGGCTGATACATCTGAGACCGTTGGAGAAGAAGTGATTCACGATTCTTCTGGTGCGCCAGAAGAGACAGTTTCAGAAGAG
>Ga0136641_1000372_pt1 | contig 19408 bp, 17 predicted proteins | sample EliLak1302023Y_FD_115312 | JGI IMG/M metagenome (GOLD analysis project Ga0136641, IMG submission 115312) | Freshwater microbial communities from Elizabeth Lake, Yosemite National Park, California, USA - 13020-23Y | ecosystem: Environmental > Aquatic > Freshwater > Lake ...
GGTCCACGGGCGCCGGGATGCGGCAGGGATTTGCATCCGCCGCGCCAGCGGCGCCGTAGGCCCTGCATGGAACTCAGCGAACGCGAAAACGCACAGGGGGCAGCCGCCACGCCGGCCCAGGCCCGCCAGATCCGGCTGCGCCTGATGGAGCGCGTGGCCGATGCCGACGGGTCGCATCTGACCATCCCCGGCGACGAGGGCGAGTGGCAACCCTTGCTCGACGGCGTGGCCATCAAGGTGCTGCGCGAGGCGGCCGGTGCGCTGTCCTACCTGTTGCGGCTGGAACCGGGTGCCGTGCTGCCGCCGCACCGCCACCCGCAGGACGAGGAATGCGTGGTGCTGGAAGGGCGGCTGAAGGTCGGTTCCCAGGTCGAAATCGGCCCGGGCGGCTACCACCTGGCGCATGGCGGTGCCCTGCACGCCACCATCACCACGGTCACCGGCGCGGTCATCTTCCTGCGCGGCGCGGCACCCGAAGCCAGCCACGTGCTGGGCTGAGGGTCCAACCGCCTTGCGCTCGCCCCTGACTGCGCGCCTGCATCCAAATTGCGCGCCGGTCCGTATGGCCCTGAAGACCGCTGACATCGCTGGCCCGGTGCCATGATGCCTCCCACGGCCCGTGGGCCCTTCCTGCCGAGGTTGTCGCATGAACGCTGCAACGATGGAAACCACATTTTCCGGCGACGAGGCTGCACCCGACAGCGGCGGTGGCATGCCGCCCGGCTGGCTGTCGGCCGCCGACGGGGATCCAGAACCGGCAGAACCCGGCTTCGAAGGCCTGGACGAGATCGAGGCCGATACAGGGCTGGCCACACCGGTCGGCGTGGCCCAGCCCGCCAGCCCCGAGCAGTTGGCAGGGTGGATCGATGCCATCGTGGACCGTGACGAACAGGCGCTGGCCGCGTTGTACGACGCCACCTTCTCCCGTGTCTTCGGGCTGGTGCGCCGCATCGTCAGCGGCACGGCCTTGGCCGAAGAGGTGGTCGAAGACACCTACTTCCAGGTCTGGCGGCAGGCCGTGCGCTTCGACCCGGCGCGCGGACAGGCCCTGACCTGGCTGCTGGCGATCGCGCGATCACGCGCCATCGATGCCATGCGCAGCGAGGCCCGCTTTCGGCACGAGCGCATCGACGAAGACGCTGCGATCGAGGCCACCGACGGGGCCCAAGCCAGCGACGAACTGCTGGACCTGGCACGCCACCAGGCCGACCTGCACCAAGCCCTGATGCTGCTGGGCGCGCAGCCCCGGCAGCTCGTTTCGCTGGCCTTCTTCCGCGGCCTGAGCCACGAGGAAATCGCGCAGCAGACCTGCCTGCCGCTGGGCACGGTCAAATCGCAGATCAGGCGGGCCTTGCTCAGCCTGCGCCAGATCCTCGGTGACGCCGGCGCCACGGCACTGGCCTCATGAGCCGGCATCGGGCGCGCTCCGTCAACCCTGTCCCCTGCTTCGTTGAAGTGGCCACCATGACCCAGTCCTCCACGCCCCTGCCGGTGCACCCGGCACCCGACCCCGTCGACCCGGCGCTCGAGCCCTTGCTGCGCGAGCCTTTCGCCAGCGCCTACGCCCACGCCCGGGCCGGCGCCGAGGGGCCGCCACCGCAGGCCGCCAGCGCAGCCCTGCGCGACCGGCTGATGAACCGGCTGGCCGCCTCGCGCGTCGAGTCGCAGGCCCTGTTCACGGCCCGGCGCACGCGGCTGGCGCGCGTGGCGCTGGCCCCCGGGGTGCACGCACGCACGCTGTACGCCGCCGCCGGCGGCCGGCAGCGCCCGGGCGAGCCGGTGCGGGCCCGCCTGGTCGAGCTGCAGGCTGGCAGCCACTGGGTCGGTGCGGCACCCGGCCTGCACCGCGAGTGGCTGGTGCTGCAGGGCTCGCTGCACATCGGCGATGTCCACCTGGGTCTGCGCGACTACCACGTGGCCCCGGCGGCCGCCCCTGCGGACGAGCCTGCCCAGCCCGCCCCAGGGCGGGTGCCGGATGGCGCAGCACCGGGCGACGCCGCTGAACTGCGCAGCGAAGCAGGCGCCTTGGTCTTCCTGCGCGAGTCGGTGGCGCCGGCCGGCAGTGCCAGCGCGCCCTGCACCGTGCGCGACGCGGCTGCCGACTGGCCGGACTTCGCGCCCGGCATCCGGCGTCGCGTGCTGTGGCAGCACGCGGGCCAGGCGGCCATGCTGTACCTGGCCCAGCCGGGGGCCAGCGTGCCGCTGCACACGCACGGCCACGACGAGGAATGCCTGATGGTCGCCGGGGAACTCTTCCTGGACGATGTGCTGCTGCAGGCCGGGGACTACCAGCTGGCGCCCGCCGGCACCGGCCACCGCATCACCGAGACCGACACCGGCGTGATCCTCTACGCACACGGCGACCTGGACCTGAAGTTCGTGGCTTGAACGGTCGGGCGCTGACTCTGAGTTGAAGCAGCCGCCGCTCAGCCGCGCGCATCATTTGATGCATCATTTGATGCGCTTGCAGATGCAGATGCAGACTGCGACGCGACACCTCACGACCCAGGAGCCAGCCCATGCGCACGACCGTCACGCTCGACGACGACCTTCTCGCCCAGGCTGGTGTAGCTATGGGCACTGCCGAGCGCTCCGTGCTGCTGCACGAGGGTCTGAGGCTCATCGTTCAGCGTGAGGCGGCCCTGCGCCTGCTCGCGCTCGGCGGCACGATGCCCGATGCGATGGCCGCCCCGCGGCGCCGGCCGGCGCCGGCACCTGCACCTGCAGCGGCCAAGGCGGTCCGCCGCGCGGCTGCAAAGTGATCCTCGTCGACTCGTCGGTCTGGATCGATCACTTCAGACGGGCCAACCCCACCCTGGCGGCGCTGCTGGCATCGCGCGTGGTCTTGTGCCATCCTTTCGTCATGGGCGAGCTGGCCCTCGGCCCGCTTTCACAGCGCGACGCGGTTCTGGCGGCACTCGGCGCGCTGCCGATGGCGCCCGTGGTGCCCCACGAGGACGTGCTGGCCTTCGTCAAGCGGCACCGGCTCATGGGATGCGGTATCGGCTGGATCGACGTGCACCTGCTGGCGAGCGCCCTCGTGGGCGGCCGGATAGCGCTGTGGACGCGCGATCGGCGTCTCGCTGACGCTGCGGCAGAACGTGGCGTCGCTTATGCAGCCACGCCGAACTGAAGCCAAGACCGAACCATGCCCTAGAGCGAACACCGTGTCAGGATGGCTGGGGTCCCGCACCGGGGTCAGTCCCGGTCCGCCGGCATCGGCAGCGGCCCGGCCGCATTGCCCGCCAGCACCACGGCCGCCGCCGGTGCGGCGCGGCCCCTGGGCCGCTTCAGCCGCGCCAGGTAGCTGTACAGCACCGGCACCACCACCAGCGTGAGCAAGGTGCTGGTGAGGATGCCGCCGATGATGGCCCGCCCCATCGGGGCCTGGATCTCGCCGCCATCGTTCAGCGCCAGGGCCAGCGGCAGCATGCCGAAAACCATCGCAGCGGTGGTCATGATGATGGGCCGCATGCGCGTCAGGCCGGCCTGCAGCAGTGCCTCGGGCACCGTGGCACCGGCCCGGCGCGCCTGGTTGGCGAAGTCCACCAGCAGGATGGCGTTCTTGGTCACCAGGCCCATCAGCATCACCAGACCGATCATGCTGAAGACATTCAGCGTGCTGCGCCAGCACAGCAGCGCCAGCATGACGCCGATCAGCGCCAGCGGCAGGCTGGCCATGATGGCGATGGGCTGCAGGAAGCTGCCGAACTGGCTGGCCAGCACGATGTAGATGAAGATGACGGCCAGCGCCATCGCGGCCAGCAGGCCGTTGAAGGCTTCGGCCTGCTGCTGCATCTGGCCGCCGACGTCGAAGCTGTAGCCCGGCGGCAAGGTGGTGGCCTTGATCAGTTTCTGCACGTCGTCGCCCACGTCGCCCGGGCTGCGGCCCTTGACGCCGGCGAAGACCGCCTCGCGGCGCTGCAGGTTCTGGCGGCGGATGATCTCGGGGTTGAAGACGGTTTCCACCGTGGCCACGCTGTCCAGGCTGATGGGCGTGCCGTCCTTCGCGAAAGCCACCGGCAGCGTGCGCAACTGGTCGATGCGCTGGCGCTCGCTCTCGTTCAGGCGCAGCACCACGTCGACCTGGTCGCCGTCGGGCGTGGTCCACCAGGTGGCGGTTTCGCCGTTGACATAGGCGCGCAGGCTGCTGGCCAGCTGCGGCGCCGTCAGACCCAGTTCGCGCACCGCGCCGGGTTTCAGGCGCACGGCGTAGGCCGGCAGGCCGGGCTTGACCGACGACTCGACGTCGACCACGCCAGGGATCTGCTTGACCTTCTCGGCGAAGTCGTTGGCCACCTGGGCCAGGCCTTCGGCGTCGCTGCCCAGGATGGCCACGTAGATGGGCCGGTTGAAGCCCAGGCTGGCGTCGGTGCCGGGCACCTTGGCGATCATGCCGCGGATGGCTTCTTCGACCTGCTTCTGGCTGCGCTGGCGTTCCTGCCGCGGCTTGAGCGCGATGTTGAGCCAGGCCTGGTTGCGCTGGCCGGGGCCGCCCACCCAGGTCGACAGGTTCTCGATTTCAGGCAGGGTGCGCACGATGTCTTCGATCTGCCGCACCTTGGCGTCGGTGCGCTCCAGGCTGCTGCCCACCGGCATGCGCAGGGCCAGCTGGGTGTAGCCCTGGTCGGTCTCGGGCACGAATTCGCTGCCCACCAGCGGGGCCAGCGCGAGGGCGGCCAGGAAGCTGGACAGTCCGATCCCCAGCACCACGCCACGCGGCGTGATGGTGGCACTGCGCCAGCGCCGGTGGCTGGTCCTGTCGCGGGCCTGCTCGGCGTTGAAGCCCCGGCCGTAGACCGGTATCCCCACGCGCCAGCGGCGCGCGCTGAATATCCAGTGGATGGTGCGCTCATAGACGCGGTGCAAAGCGTCCAGGCCGCGGTCCGTGGCGCGCAGCAGGTGGCCGATGACGGGCACCTGCTTCAGGAAGTGCGAAGGCGGGTCGGCCCACACGGCGCTCAGCATCGGGTCGAGCGTGAAGCTGACGAAAAGGCTGACCAGCACCGCCACCACCACGGTGATGCCAAAGGGGTAGAAGAACTTGCCGATGATGCCGCCCATGAAGGCCACGGGCACGAACACGGCGCACAGCGCGAAGGTGGTGGCCATCACGGCCAGGCCGATCTCGTCGGTGCCTTCGCGGGCGGCGCGGTGATGGTCCTTGCCCATGCCGACGTGGCGCACGATGTTCTCGCGCACCACGATGGCGTCATCGATCAGCAGGCCGATGCACAGGCTGAGCGCCATCATGGTCATGAAGTTCAGCGTGAAGCCGAAGGCATAGACCGCGATGAAGCTGCTGATCACCGAGATGGGCAGCGTCAGGCCGGTGATGATGGTGCTGCGCCAGGAATGCAGGAACAGGAAGACGATGACCACGGTCAGCAGCGCGCCTTCGATCAAGGTGCCGCGCAGGCCGTCCAGCGAGCCCTTGACCCAGTCGCTGCTGGCATTGATCAAGCGCAATTCCACGTCGGGTGGCAGCGTCTTGCGGATCTCGTCGGCGGCCTTCTTCACGGCGTCGCCGGCGGCGACGATGTTGGCGTCCTGCTGCTTGAAGACGTTGAAGTTGATGGCCTGCTGGCCGTTGATGCGGGCACGGCTGTCGGGCTCGCGTTCACGCTCGACCAGGGTGCCCAGATCGGCCAGCGTCAACGACAGCTTGCCGCGCTGGGCCACCACCAGGCTTTCGAACTGGCGCGGGTCGCGGATGCGGCCTTCGACGCGCAGCAAGGCGTCCTGCGTGTTGTCGCTGATCAGGCCCACCGGCTGGTCGGCGTTGGCCTCGCGCAGCGCGGTGGCGATCTCGGCTGGCGTCACGCCGTAGGCGCGCAGCCGTGTCGGATCCAGGTCGATGCGCACTTCGCGCTGCGTCAGGCCGTTGATCTCGACGCGGGCCACGCCTTCGACACGTTGCAGGCGCTTGCCGACCTGCTGTTCACCGAGGATCGACAACTCGCGGGGCGACCGGGTCTTGCTCACCAGGGCCAGGTTGACGACGGGCTGGCTGTTGTCGTTGTTCCAGCGCGCGATGGTCGGCTGCTTGGCGTCTTTCGGAAAGGCGCTCTGCACGGCGGCGATGCGGTCGCGCACCTCCTGCATGGCCCGGCCCATGTCGGCTTCCAGGCCGAACTCGATGTTCATCGAGCCCTGCCCTTCGCCGCTGCGCGAGGTGATGCGCTTGACGCCGGCGATGCTGTTCACCGCCTCTTCCATCGGCTTGATCAGCTCGCGCTCGACGGCCTCAGGGCTGGCGCCCGGGTAGCGGATCTCGACGAAGGAACCCGGCGGCGTGATGTCGGGCATCTGCTCGACGCCCAGCTTGGCGTAGCTGAACAAGCCCAGCACGCACAGGGCCACCATCACCATCACGGCGAAGACGGGGTTGTTGATGGAAACGCGGGTCATCCACATGATTCAGATCTCCCCGGTGTTCACTTGACCAGCGGCATCGAAGCCGCCGCCGACGCCACCGGCGCCGCCTTGGCCGCGACGACATGGGCTTTGGCGCCTTCACGCAGGTTGTCGAAGCGGGCGGCCAGCACCTGGCTGGCCGGTGTCACGCCCTGCAGCACTTCCACGCGGCCTTCACGCGCATCGCGCCGGCCCACGGTGATGGCGCGGCGCGCCAGCACGCCACTCTCGATGACCCAGACATGGTCCTGCCCGGAGGTGTTGCCGACGGCGCTGGACGGCAGGGTCAGGCGGTCGGCGTCGTCGGCCAGCGTGACGCGGGCCAGCGCGTACTGGCCGGCGCGCAAGGCTTCCTGGGGGTTGGCCAGCGCGATCGTCACGCCGATGCTGCGCGTGCCGGGTTCGGCAGCCGGTGCGATGCGCGCGATGCGCCCTACTACCGCCTGCGTCATGCCTTCGACCTGCACCTGCACCGGCATGCCCGGCGCGATGCGTGCCACCTCGTGCGTGCCCACGTTGCCGGCCAGTTCCAGCGCGGCCAGATCGACGATGGTCAGCACCTGCTGCTCGACCGCGACCTTCTCGCCAGGCAACGCATGACGCTTGGCCACGATGCCGGAGATCGGCGCCAGCAAGGTACCGTCACGCAGACTGACCTGGGTGGTGTCGAGCGCCGCCTGCGCGGCATTCAGGTTGGCGCGCGCGGTGTCCAGCGCGGCCCGCGAATTGTCCAGCGCCATGCCCGAGATGAACTGCTGCGCTGCCAGGCGTTCATTGCTGGCGTGGGTGCGTTCGGCCTGGACAAGACTGGCGCGCATGGACTCGAGATTGGCGTTGCGTTCGGCCACGCGGCTGGCCAGGTCGGCCAGTTCGATGCGGCCCAGCACCTGCCCGGCCTGCACCCGGCTGCCTTCGGCGACAGTCAGGGCCAGCAGCGTGCCGCCGGCCTTGGCGCGCACCAAGGCTGTCTGCGGCGCCACCAGCGGGCCTGAGAACTCGACCACACCGGGCAAGCGCGCCAGCACCGGCTGCACCACCTCGCGGCTGACGAACTCCAGCGGCACTTCGGGCTTCTTGTCGCCCTTGTCGCCCTTTTCGCCCTTTTCAGGCATGTCGGCCGCGGCCTTGTTCACCACCGGGTCGGCCGCGCCGGCCGCCTTGAAGGCGCCGGTGCCGACCGCCACGCCCAGGCCGGCCAGCAGCAGCGCCGCCACACCGCCACCCAGCCACCCATGCTTCTTCATGCCTGCTTCCCCACCGAAGGTGCAGCACGGGCGCTGCAACGGCGTGAAGTTACGTCAAGGGCCGGCGCGCTGCACCAGACCTCCGACGAAGCGCACAAAGCAGGCGACGAACTGCAGCCCAGGCGGGCGCTCAGGCGGGCTCGGCCACCCGTGGGGCGACCGTGACCGCCGGCTGTCTGCGTGCCCAGCCTTCCAGGTCGGCCGCTTCCAGCGGACGGCTGAACAGCTCACCTTGCGCGTGGCCGCAGGTCAGCTCGCGCATCAGTTCCAGCTGGCCCTGGGTTTCGATGCCGGCTGCCACCGTGGTCATCCCCAGCATACGGGCCACGCTCAGGGTGGCCTCGATCAGCACACGGTGGTGTTCCACCGTCTGGGCGTGCTGCACGAAGCTGCGGTCGACTTTCACGGTGTCCACCGGCAACTGGTGCAGGCAGGCCAGGCTGGCATAGCCGGTGCCGAAGTCGTCCAGTGCCAGGCGCACGCCCAGGCTCTTCAGCTTGCGCAGCTGGGCCTGCACCGTGGCACCTTGTGCACCGAAGATCTCGGTCAGTTCCAGCTGCAAGTGCTCGGGCGGCATGGCGCAAGCCTGCAGCATCCCCCGCACCTGGTCCACCAGATCCTCGCGTTCCAGTTGGGCGCGCGACAGCTTGACCGCCAGTTGGCGCGGTGCGAGCAGGCCCAGCTCGGTCTGCCAGCGCATGAACTGCGCGCAGGCCGTGCGCAACACCAGGTCGCCGATGGCATCGGTCAGGCCGCCTGCCTCGGCCACGTCGATGAACGCTGCCGCACTGACCAAGCCCTGCTCCGGATGGCGCCAGCGCACCAGCGCCTCGACACCGACCATCGCCAGGCTGGACAGGTCCACCACCGGCTGGTAGACGACCAGGAGCTCATCGCCCTGCAAGGCGCGGCGCAGGTCGGTCTCGACGGCCAGCGCCCGCATCCGGCGCTCGTGTATCGCGTTGTTGAACAGGACGCTGCGGCCGCGGCCCAGGCGCTGGGCCTCGTGCATCGCGGTGTCGGCATGGCGCAGCAGGTCTTCGGCGGTCGGGCCGGTGTCGGTCAACGCCTCGCCGGTGCACAGCACAATACCGATGCGGGCCGCGCTGTGCACAGGCGTGCAGCCGTTCAGCAGATAGGGCTCGGCCAATTCCTGCAAAAGCCGCTGTGCGATGGCCTGCACACGGGCCTCGTCGCGCACGCCATCGAGCACGACCACGTAAGGATCGCCGCCCAGGTCCGCCGCCACCGACTCGACCCCAGCCAGGCGGGCCCAGGCATCGCCGGGTCTCACCGACAGGCTGAGGCGGCGCGCAATCTGTCGCTGGATGTCGTCGCCGGCGCCAGGGCCCAGGCTGTCGTTGACCGGCTTGAAGGGGTCGAAGTTCAGGCACAGCACGGCGAAGCCGTAGCCGGGGTGGCGCCGCTGGTGGTCCAGCGCGTGGCGCAGGCGGTCCATGACCACGGCGCGGTCGGGCAGCGCGGTCAGGGCGTCGGCGCGGGCACCGGTGGCCAGGGTGTGCGGCGCGGGGTGCTCGCGGCCCGGGTGAGGGCTGCTGTCGGTGCACAGGCGGATGTATCCGTCCAGCGTACCGTCGTCGCCCCGCAAGGGGCAAAGGTCCACCGAGAGCCAGAGATCGCCACCGTTGCGCCCGCGATGCAGCCACGCTTGGCGCAAGCCCTGAGCGCTGCGCACGGCGTCTTGCATGGCGCGCAGCGCGTCCTCGTCGGCCCGCGGATGCGCCAACAGTTCACCTGGGCGGCGGCCCAGCGCATCTTGCAAGCTCCAGCCCGTCAGCTGGGTGTATGCCGCATTGGCCCACTGCACCCGGTCGTCACGGTCGGTGATCAGCACCCCCGCGGTGGTGTGTTCGGCCACCAGCGCCAGGCGGCGCAGTTCGGTGGACTGACTGCGCAAGCGCCGGGCATGCCGGCGCACCGAGCGCACGGCGGGCTCCACGACCACGGCAGCCAAGACCATCAGCAGGGCCAGCAGCACGGCCAGACCGATGGTGGCATGGCGGTGCAGCGCGGCACCGCGCGCAGCCGCTTCGCTGCGCAGGGTGGCGGACACGCGCAGTGCCGCGTCATCCACAGGCGCCACTTCGGCCTGCAGGGCCAGTGCGGCGCGCAAGCCATCGGCTTTGGGCCTGCCCGCCGTGGCCTTCAACAGCGATTCGGCGCGCTGCGCCAGCCTGACCCCTGCGCCCTCCCAGGCCTCCTCTTCCTGCGTGGCCTCCGGGTTGACCGACGGCCGCGCGCCCGCGCGCGCCAGGCGCTGCGTACCGAGTTGCACGGCGTCGGTGCGCATCTGCACCAGCAGCGCCTGCAGCGCTTCGACATGTTCCTTGCGGCTTGCCGGGTCAGCAGCCAGCAACAGGCCCAGCCTTGCGGCCTGCTCGGCCTGCGTGCGTTGGGCGGCAGCCAGCTCCAGGATGACGGCATCGGCCATGCGCTCGTCGTCCAGACGCAAGTTGGCCCAGCCGGCCCAGGCAACGCCCAGCGCGATGGCGGCCAGCGCGGCGTACATCCGGATGCGCAGACGCAGCGCGCCACCGTCCCCGACCAGCGCCTCGGCGGCGACGAAGCCACGGGGTGGGGCCGCAGCCGCGGCAGGGGCCGGGACTTCGGGGCCTGTCTCAGAGTGACCGGGCAAAGTTTCAGGCAGGGTGGACATGAGAGCGGTGTGTGTGCGGCGTGCCGTCAGTTCCGGGCATGCGGGTCGGACCTCTGCTTATCGGCGCAGTCGACCCCGGGCTGTAGGGCGCCGGCAGGCGGCCTGCCCGGCCAGCGGCTCAGCCCGGCAGGACCCGTTCCAGGGTGGCCGCCGGTGCAGCCAGCGGCGCACGGCCTTGTCCACCGCATGGGGCTGCGTACCCGGCGGCCCGCGCACGTGTCAGCCAGGTGTCGGCGTCTTCGACCTCACTGCGGTCGGCTTCGGCCACGCCGACGCTGGCGACCACGCCCGACCATCGGCCCTGGTGGCTCCTGCCCAGCCCGCCCAGCTCAGCTTGGAGCCTGGCCCCCAGTTGCACCGCCACGGCAGCCACGCAGCCCGGCAGGAGCAGCGCATAGGTGTCGCCTTCCAGCCGCGCCACGCTGTCGGCGGCGCGCACTTGCGCCAGCAGCACCACGGCGGCGGCGCGCAGCAGGGCATCGCCGGCCTCACGGCCCCCATCGTCGTTGACGTGCTGGAAGCCGTTGAGGTTCAGGACCAGCAGCGTCGCAGGCTGGCCGGGCGCTGCCTGCGCCAGCCAGGCCGCCAGCGCAGACTCGAAAGTCGGGCGATCGAGCAGACCGGTCAGCGGGTCATGGCTGGCCACCCGCGGGGCCGCGGCCGGTTGGGCGCGCCCGTCGGTCACGTCTTCCAGCTGCCACAGGGTGCCAGCCCAGGGATCGGCGGGATCGACCTGCCGCGCCTGCAGCCGGCCCCAGAAACGGCTGCCGTCGCGGCGCCGGAAATGCAGCTCATCGGCGTAGGGCTGGCCGGCGGAAAAGGCGCTGCGCACGGCCGCGCCCAGGCTGTCGTCGGCGTTGACGGAAGCGAACAGTTCATAGGGCGAGCGACCCAGCAGTTCGCCGTGGGTCCAGCCCAGATGGCTGCAGAAGGGCCCGTTGGCCCACTCGAAGCGGCGGTCGCGCGACAGGGCCACGCCGTGCGGCACGGCCAGCGCCAACGGGTGCAGTTGGGCCTGGGCCCGCTGCAGCGCCGGCGCCACGCCCGTGGACTCGGTCGCCTCACCCCCCGCCGGGTGGTGCAGGTGGTGCAGGTGGTGCGGGTGGTGCAGGCGGCCCAGCCGCCGCAGCACCCCAGCTTGCAGCAGCAGCAGGGCCAGGGTGCCGAACAGGGCGCCTAGGGCCGCCCAGGCCTGGGCCTCGATGACCAAGCCCGGCAGGTCGAGTTGCGGCCCGCCGACGGCCAGCGCCACGCTGGCCAGCAGCACCGCCACGCCCGCCACACCCATGTGCGCGATCAGGCGGGCCAGGGCCCGTTCATGGCCGGCGTCTTTCGGGGGTGTTCGGGGATCGTTCATGCCGGTTCAGACAAGGGTGCAGGGGCTTGGTGGCTCAGCTGGGGCGCTGGCCACAGTCTGCAGCCCGCTGCAGCCCTGGATGCCTGAAGAAGCCGGCGTTCAGCCCGCTATTCGTCGCCGCCCGCCGCTGCGGCGATGGCCGGCACCGGCAATTGCACGTCACCGCATTGCGCACGGTGGCGCAGCGCGTGGTCCATCACCACCAGGGCCAGCATGGCCTCGGCGATGGGCGTGGCACGGATGCCGACACAAGGGTCGTGGCGGCCGTGCGTTTCCACCGTGGTGGCGGCACCGCTGCGGTCGATGCTGGGCCGCGGCAGGCGGATGCTGCTGGTCGGCTTGATGGCGATGCTGACCACCAGGTCCTGCCCGGTGCTGATGCCGCCGAGCACCCCGCCGGCGTGGTTGGTCGCGAAGCCCTGCGGTGTCAGCGCGTCGCCGTGGCTGCTGCCGCGCTCGCTGACCGCGGCAAAGCCGCTGCCGATCTCCACGCCCTTCACGGCGTTGATGCCCATCATGGCGTAGGCGATGTCGGCGTCCAGCTTGTCGAACAGCGGCTCGCCCAGGCCGGCGGGCATGCCGGTGGCGCGCACTTCGATGCGCGCCCCGCAACTGTCGCCGGCCTTGCGCAGCGCGTCCATGTGCGCTTCCAGCGCCGGCACGATGGCCGCGTTGGGCGCGAAGAAGGGGTTGTGCGCGATGTGCTCGGCGCTGTCGAAGGGAATCGCGATCTCGCCCAGCGCGCTCATCCAGCCGATGAAGCGCGTGCCGTGCTGTTCCAGCAGCCACTTCTTGGCGACGGCGCCGGCTGCCACCATCGGCGCCGTGAGCCGCGCGCTGCTGCGGCCGCCACCGCGCGGGTCGCGCAGCCCGTACTTGCGCCAGTAGGTGTAATCGGCGTGGCCGGGGCGGAAGGTGTCCAGCAGGTTGCCGTAATCCTTGCTGCGCTGGTCGGTGTTGCGGATCAGCAGGCAGATCGGCGTGCCGGTGGTCAGGCCCTCGTAGACGCCGGACAGGATTTCAACGGCGTCGGGCTCCTTGCGCTGCGTCACGTGCCGGCTGGTGCCGGGGCGGCGGCGGTCCAGGTCGTGCTGGATGTCGGCTTCGGTCAGGGCCAGTCCGGGCGGGCACCCATCGATGACGCAACCGATGGCCGGGCCGTGGCTTTCGCCGAAGTTGGTGACGCGAAATAGATCGCCGAAGGTGCTGCCGGACATGGATACGCAGAGGTTGGAGACAACCGTCGATTCTCCACCAAGCCACCCGCCACGGAACCGGCTTTGCCGGGCCGTCAGCGGGGCATCCCCCTCGGGGGGTGGCGAGCGCTAGCGAGCTTGGGGGCCGGCTTCCTCGGGCCAGTCGCGGATGTAGGCCTTGAGCATGCGGTTCTCGAAGTCCTGCGCGTCGACCACGGTCTTGGCGACGTCGTAGAACGACACCACGCCCATCAGCGTGCGGCGCTCCAGGACCGGCATGTAGCGCGCATGGCGCAGCAGCATCATGCGGCGCACTTCGTCGATCTCGGTCGCCGGCGTGCAGGTCAGCGGGGCGTCGTCCATCACCTTGCGCACGGTGCGCGTGCCGACCGTCCCGCCGTTGGCCACCACCGCCTGGATCACCTCGCGGAAGGTCAGCATGCCCACCAGATCGCCGTGCTCCATCACCACCAGCGAGCCGATGTCGAGGTCGGCCATGGTCTTGACGGCTTCGGCCAGCAGCTGATCGGGCTGCACGGTGTACAGCGTGTTGCCCTTGACGCGCAGGATGTCGGTGACTTTCATTGGGCCCCCAAGCTCGCTGGCGCTCGCTACCCCCCGAGGGGGATGCTCCGCCTACGGCCCGGCAGAGCCGGTTCCGTGGCTGCGAGCTTGATCGGCGCCGAGCGTATGGCGTGCATCTTATCGCCCACAATGGCGCATGGCTGGACCTTCAGACCCCGGTTTCGACACCCTCGCGCTGCACGCCGGCGCGGCACCCGACCCGGCCACCGGGGCGCGCGCGGTGCCCATCCACCTGACCACCAGCTTCGTCTTCGAGAACAGCGAACACGCGGCCAGCCTGTTCAACCTGGAACGCAGCGGCCATGTCTACAGCCGCATCAGCAACCCGACGAACGCGGTGCTGGAAGAGCGCATCGCCGCGCTGGAAGGCGGCGTCGGCGCGGTGGCGACAGCCAGCGGCCAGGCGGCGCTGCACCTGGCCCTGACCACGCTGGCCGGCGCCGGCTCGCACATCGTGGCCAGCAGCGCGCTCTATGGCGGCAGCCACAACCTGCTGCACTACACGCTGGCGCGTTTCGGCATCCAGACCACCTTCGTCAAGCCGGGCGATGTCGACGCCTGGCGCGCCGCCATCCGCCCCGAGACCAAGCTGCTGTTCGGCGAAACGCTGGGCAACCCGGGCCTGGACGTGCTGGACATCCCCACCGTCAGCGCCATCGCCCACGATGCCGGCCTGCCGCTGCTGGTGGACAGCACCTTCACCACCCCGTGGCTGATGAAGCCCTTCGACTTCGGCGCCGACCTGGTCTACCACTCGGCGACCAAGTTCCTGGGCGGCCACGGCACGGTCATCGGCGGCCTGGTGGTGGACGGCGGCCGCTTCGACTGGCACCGGGCCGACCGTTTCCCGGAGCTGAACCAGCCTTACGCCGGCTTCCACGGCATGGTCTTCAGCGAGGAAAGCACCGATGGCGCCTTCCTGCTGCGCGCCCGCCGCGAGGGCCTGCGCGACTTCGGCGCCTGCATGAGCCCGCACACCGCCTGGCTCATCCTGCAGGGCATCGAGACCTTGCCGCTGCGCATGGCGCGGCATGTCGAGAACACGCGCAAGGTGGTGGCCTTCCTGGCCGGCCACGCGATGGTGGCGGGCGTGGGCTATCCGGAACTGGAAGGCCACCCCAGCCACGCGCTGGCCAAGCGCCTGCTGCCGCGCGGTTGCGGGGCCGTCTTCAGCTTCGACCTGAAGGGCTCGCGCCAGCAAGGCCGGGCCTTCATCGAAGCGCTGAAGATCTTCAGCCACCTGGCCAATGTCGGCGACTGCCGCAGCCTGGTCATCCACCCCGCCAGCACCACGCATTTCCGCATGGACGACGCGGCGCTGGACGCGGCCGGCATCACGCCAGGGACCATCCGCTTGAGCATCGGGCTGGAGGATGCCGACGACCTGGTCGACGACCTCCAGCGCGCCTTCAAGGTCGCCGAGAAAGCCGCATGAAGCTGACCGTGCAGGACCGCGAGGCCTATGCCTACACCGGCGGCAGGCCCTTCGACCCCACCCTGCCCTGCGTCGTCTTCGTCCACGGCGCCATGAACGACCACAGCGTGTGGACGCTGCTGGCGCGCTGGTTCGCCCACCACGGCCACAGCGTGCTGGCGGTGGATCTGCCGGGCCACATGCGCAGCGCCGGGCCGGCGCTGGCGAGCGTCGAAGCGATGGCTGACTGGCTGCTGGCCGTGATGGACGCCGCCGGCGTGCAGCGCGCAGCGCTGGTCGGTCACAGCATGGGTTCGCTGGTGGCACTGGCCGCTGCCGCGCAGGCGCCCGAGCGCGCCACGGCGCTGGCGATGCTGGGCACCTGCGTGCCCATGCCGGTGCCGCAGGCGCTGCTGGACCTGTCGCTGAGCGAGCCGCTGGCGGCCATAGCGCGCGTGGTCAGCTTCTCCTTTTCGACGCTGGCCGCCAAGCCGTCCTACCCCGGTCCGGGCGTCTGGCTGCGCGGTGCAGCCCGCGCGCTGATGCGCCAGGTGCTGGCGGCCCAGGGCGATGCCCGCCTTTTCCACACCGACTTCACAGCCTGCAACCGCTACACGGCGGGTCTGCAGGCCGGCTCGAAGGTCAGCTGCCCGGCCCACCTGGTGCTGGGCGCTTTCGACCAGATGACGAACCCCAAAGGCGCACGCGCCCTGGCCGATGCGCTGCAGGCACAGGTGCACACCGTCGCGGCCGGCCACCAGCTGATGGCCGAGTGCCCGGATGCGATCCTGCACACCTTGCGCGCTGTTTTACGCGATGAGGTGGGCGTCGCCGTGGCGGGCGGGCGCTAGTATCTCGACACCCATCCCACGCCCCCAGGATCTGCCATGCTTCGTCACCCGCAACGCCTTCTTCCCGTCACGGCCCTGGTCGGGCTGCTGGCCAGCACGATGGGGCCGGCCCTGGCGTCCAGTTCGGTCGCGAGCGAAGGGTCGAGTGCCAGTTCAACCTCGGTGGGCAGTTCATCCACGTCGGTGGGCAAATCCAGCGACAGTTCATCGGGCAAGGACAAGGCGGTCGCCGAGGGCGACTACCGGGTCATCGACGTGGTGGCGGCAGCCGATCAACCGGGCAAGCTGCGCCTCAAGCTGCAGGCCACGGCCGACGACAGCGTCAACGGCGAACTCGTACTGACCCTGCCGCAGGCGGCCGTGGCGCGGGGTCAAGTGGCCCGTGGCACCGTGGTCCATGCCCGAAACCGCGCCTACGGCGTCGAATTCGCAGCCCTGACTGCGGGCGCAGCGGGTACGAGGCGCGAGGCCTTCTTCCTGGTGATGCGCGACGACTGGTTCCGCGAGCTCGACAGCAAGCCGGTCGTGCTCTGAAGCGCCAGACGCAAGTCGGGCTGACGGCCGCCGCGCTGCTGGTCAGCCTGTGCAGCCCGTGGACGCCTGCCGAGGCCAGCGGGCTCAGGCTGTGCGCCAACGACGGGGCGATGAGCCCCGCCGACAAGGACCGGCTGTTCCGCTTCAGCGCCCTCGTCAAGGCGGAACTCGAACGGTCGGGCCAGAGCCTGGCGCTGATCGCCCGTTCGGGCACCAACCTCACCCGCTTCGGCACCCGCTACTCGCACGCCGGGCTGACGCTCAAGGCCAGCACCAACGCACCCTGGTCGGTGCGCCAGCTGTACTACGCCTGCGACGAAGAACGCCCGCGCATCTACGACCAGGGCATGGCGGGTTTCGTGCTCGGCACCGACGAGCCGACGGTGGGCTACATCTCGCTGGTCTTCCTGCCGCAGCAGGCCGCCAGCGCCTTGGAGGCCACCGCGCTGGACAACCGGCAGGCCCTGCAGGTGCTGAACGCCCGCTACAGCGCCAATGCCTACCCCTACAGCCTGCGCTACCAGAACTGCAACCAATGGGTGATGGAGGTGCTGGCCCTGGCCTGGGCGCCGCTGCCCGCCACCGACAACGCACGGCTGGCGGCCCAGGGCTGGTTGAAGGCGCGCGGCTATACGCCCAGCGTGATGGACGTGGGCTCGCGGCTGCTGATGGCCCTGGGCAACGCCATGCCCTGGCTGCACAGCGACGACCACCCCGATGAAGACCTGTCCCAGGCCCGCTACCGCGTCAGCATGCCGGCCTCGATCGAGGCTTTCGTGCGCCAGGAAGAGCCGGCGGCGCGCCGGGTGGAGATCTGCCACAACCAGCGCCAGATGGTGATCCACCGCGGCTGGGACCCGGTCGCCGAAGGCTGCGAACCCGGGCCGGACGACACGGTCTACGCGCTCGACTGAACAGCGGGTGCGGCTGCTACAGCCCGAGCGCCTCAGCCAGCGTATGCCGGTCCCAGCCCACGCGCTGGCGGAAGGCCACCGTCGCCGCCCCCGGGGCCAGCAGCGTGCGGTCGATCAAGGGCGTGAGCAGCGTGGCCGCCGGGTCGCACAGCAGCACCAGCCGGGCGGTGTCGCCCTCATCCAGGCGCGAGACCCAATCCAGCCGGGTCAGCAATTCGGCCACCGGCTCGAGTTGCAGCGGGTCAACGCGCAGCCGCTGGGCCAGCGCGTTCAGTGACAGGCCCCGTTCGGTGCCGCCGCGGGCGTCGGCCAGGCGCCGCAGCACGGCCAGCGCGATTTCGAAGGTCCAGCCCGGCGTCGTCGCCACGCTGGTGACGCGCATCTGCAGGCTGGGCGCATAAGCCGCGATCACCGCGCCCAACAAGACGATCACCCAGCTCAGGTAGATCCACAACAACAGGATGGGCACGGTGGCGAAGGCGCCATAGACCGCCGAATAGGACGGCACCGAAGCCACGTACCAGCCCAGCCCCTTCTTCGCCAGCTCGAAGGCCAGCGCCACGAACAGCCCGCCGGCCCAGGCATGGCGCCAGCGCACCGCGGTGTTGGGGACATAGTGGAATAGGCCGGCTGTGGCACTGGCGAGCAGCAGAAACTGGATTCCTTCCAGCAGCATCTCGACCCCGCCCGGCAGCGCCGCCACCAGCCCGCGCGAAGCCGACACCGCGTAGGACGTGAGCGTGAGGCTCAGCCCCAGCACCAGCGGCCCCAGCGTCAGACCCGCCCAGTAGACCAGGATGCGCTGCGTGATGGACCTGGGGGTGCGCACGCGCCAGATGGCGTTCAGCGTGCGGTCGATGGTCAGCACCAGGGCCAGCGCCGTGACCACCAGCAGCAGCAGGCCCGCCGTGCCCATGCCGCGGGCATTGCCGGCGAACTGCGTCAGTGAACGCAGCACCGGCCTGGCGATGGTGTCGGGCACCAGGTTGCGCAGAAAGTACTTCTCCAGCGCGCCTTCGAAGCCGGCGAACATGGGGAAGGCGGTGAACACCGCCAGCATCACCGTCACCAGGGGTACCAGCGAGATCAGCGTGGTGAAGGTCAGGCTGCCCGCAGTCAGGCCCAGGCGGTCCTCGCGGAAGCGGCGGCGCAAGGTGCGCAGGGTTTCGAACCAGGGCCAGGTGCGCAGGGTCTGCAGCAGCATCGGGACTTGGGCGCGGGCTGCTTCGACGAGGGCGCCGACGCGGCTGGGTGCAAGATTCATGCGGTCTATGATGCCAGCATGACCTTCATCAGAGCGGCCGGCGGCACACCCGGCGAGGAACCCAGCCCGCAACCCGACCGCGTGGTGCGCAGCACGCGAGCCCTGGCCCTGGTGGCCCTCGTCGCCCTGATCGCCCTGGGCCTGGCCTGGGAACTGTGGCTGGCGCCCACCGGCCACGGCACGCTGGCCTTGAAGGTGCTGCCGCTGGTGTTCTGCGTGGCCGGCCTGTGGCGCCACCGCATGTACACCTTCCGCTGGCTGAGCCTGCTGATCTGGCTGTACTTCCTGGAAGGCGTGGTGCGCGCCACCAGCGAACGGGGCGTGGGCGCCGCACTCGCGCTGGCCGAAATCGTGCTGAGCGTGCTGCTCTTCGCGGTGGCCGGCGTCTACATCCGCTGGCGGCTGCGCAACGGCGCACGGCTGGCGGCCGCCGCGGCGTGAGCGGCGCGCTGCTGGCCGACCTGCGTGCCGCGGTCGGCGCGGTGCAGGTCTTGACCGAAGGCGACCTCACGGCCTGGGAACTCGACTGGCGGCGGCGCTGGCGCGGCAAGGCGCTGGCCGTGGTGCGGCCGAACAGCACGGCCGAGGTGGCCGCCGTGGTGCGCGCCTGCGTGGCCCGCGGCGTGGCCATCGTGCCGCAGGGCGGCAACACCGGTCTGGTCGGCGGCGGCGTGCCCGACGACAGCGGCACCCAGGTGCTGTTGAGCCTGCAGCGCATGAACCGCATCCGCGCCATCGACGAGGCCAATCTCACGCTCACGGCCGAGGCCGGCTGCGTGCTGCAAAGCGCGCAGCAGGCCGCGCAGGCGCAAGGCCTGCTGCTGCCGCTGAGCCTGGCCGCCGAAGGCAGTTGCACGCTGGGCGGCAACCTGGCCACCAACGCCGGTGGCACCCAGGTGCTGCGCTGGGGCAACACCCGCGAGCTGTGCCTGGGCCTGGAAGTGGTGACGGCCCA
>Ga0136641_1000373_pt1 | contig 19377 bp, 34 predicted proteins | sample EliLak1302023Y_FD_115312 | JGI IMG/M metagenome (GOLD analysis project Ga0136641, IMG submission 115312) | Freshwater microbial communities from Elizabeth Lake, Yosemite National Park, California, USA - 13020-23Y | ecosystem: Environmental > Aquatic > Freshwater > Lake ...
AAGAGGATCTGATATAAAGGACCGTGTGAATGAAATCAAGCGTAGACAAAAGTTTAGGCCGTTTGCGCCAGTTATATTGGCAGAGCATGCTGGTGAATTTTTTGATATGCCCCGTGGTTTCGGTAGCAGTCCTTATATGCAGTCAATCGCTCGTTGCCGCCGGCCTGACTCTTATCCTGCTATTACTCATGTGGACGGCACTAGCAGAGTACAAACTGTTGACAATAATGGTTCAGGCATTAGACTGCTCTTAGAAGGATGGTATAAGGAAACAGGATGCCCTATGTTACTTAATACCAGTCTTAATATTAGAGGAGAACCCATGGTCAATAATCGCGCAGACGCTGATCGTTTTGAACAACTATATGGTATTACGGTGCATTCTTAAAGGTAAGTCTCAAGGCCGCCGCGGCGTGTTAAATCTTGTGTGCAACAACTAATGCCGCCATCCCAAAAATAACTGTGACGAAGCTCACTGATAATGGGATTGATCTTGTGCCGTTCACAAAAGGCAAACACTTCTTTATTATATGCACTGAAGATTACATTAGATTCATCTAACACCAAGCAGTTGACATCAAACACTGTTTCAGCAACAAACCCAGTCCACTTGTTTAAGTAAGTGTCTACAAATTGAGTAAACTCTGGCGTAGGTGTTTGTCCCTGAACATACCATGCCTCTGGATCGGCTTCGTACTTAAACTTGCCCACTTCCATGGCAGCCCAAATACTTGAATCCCATATTTTTAATACTTCCCAACCTGGAAAGTCATCTTTAAGGTGTAAATGCATGTCGTGTTTGCTGGAAAGTATGACCCCAGGCTTAAGAATAGCAAACACAGCATCACCGTGTCCGTCAGTTATGGCTTCGTGTATACGATATTCTGGACCCAAACAATTATCCACAATCCAACGAGTTTGTTCTGGTTTAAGATAATCACTGTTGTCAAAAAATATGTCACGACCAACACGCACAATACAACTGGCACTGGCACCATTTAAAATACAGTCTGGATCAAAGGTGGCACCGTGCGGACTTATAATTTGATCTTGATACTCTGCGCAAATATCATCCAACTCATTCATGGGTAGTACACGCAGTAATTTTTGCCCCAGCGTGATTTGCCAATCTCTAGGCGTTAAAGGCGGAAGTGGAGTGCCCCCTTCCGTTTGTAATTGTTGGAAAACATCTTTGGTTATTAGATTAGGTCGGTGTACTCGGGCTCCGTATGTTTCTATAGTTTTAGATAGGTTATTTAAATCTTCTTCTGTTTCTGCTAAAATTTGTTGTAATTGATGCCGTACCTGTGCGTTATCAATAAAATCAAAATAGTCAGGAGTATATGCTCGGCCTACTATGACTTCTTCAAGCGGTTGCCAGGATGTATAGGAATTAATCATTTAAGTCTTTCAAGTAAGTTATTTAATCTGTTGCTCTTACTGCTAACAAATAACTGTTGATTGTGTTTAAGATCCTCTAAACAGTTCATGAACCATGATTTCATATTTTTTTGTTTAAGATCAGTAATGGCATCTACAATCTTTAACCAACGCTTGGTGTTATCTAGTTCTAAATCATAACTATTATCTATACAGTGATCAAATGTACGATATCCCAATCGTCGAAGTGTGGCTAAACTACCAGGAGCCCCTACTATAACAAACGGTTGTCCGTGTTTGATTGCTTTGAATGTTTTTTCTGTAAGGAATGCGCCACCACTTCCGTCTGCATCAAAGTGTGTCTCGAGTATAATATTACAATAAGAATTAGTAAAATGTTCAGACTCAACAATACTATGATCGTTGTGTTGATCATTGGTTAACGTATCACAGGTATAAGGGCTCTTTGATAAAAAGGCAACTAGGTCCTGACGTACGCCAAGAGTATCTATCTCAATAGGATTATCGTCAATATCTTCGCCCAGCGTAATTTCTGTGTTGTAAGACCAATAGCTATTGGCGAGAAGATTTTTCCGACACAAATCAGCCATTACAGTTGCTCGCCACCATTTATGTGTACGAGATAGTATAGTAAAATCTTTATCACGAGTGCGAGTATGAATACCCGCGGGCTCAACACGATTGCGTCTCCAGTATAGTAATTCGTGATCTGGAAAATAAATAAATCCTGGAATTTTATCCGCCGCAGTATTCCCACTAACAAATCTATAACAATCCAGGGGCAAGTTCCAAGCCAGGCATAGCCCATCTAATCTTTCTTTGATATGATAAGGATTATCTCCTTCGTGGTAGTAAAATAACACACGTAATTTTCTACCAGCCAATGCTGCATGAATATCATCGGACATTAGTCCAAAGTAATCTATAGAAAAATTAAAAAATCCTATACCCACAGTATAATAAGACCCTGCGGTAAAGTTATCTATAGTAGATAATATAAACGGAACTCCATGCTCTTTACAATGTTCGTGTAACTCGCAAGGCACAGTATGTGGCCAATGCTGTACAAACTCTCGCCAGGCCTGTGTATATGGCTCAGCTGGCCACTGGGCCAGTGCTGGATAGGCTTTATCTTGTACAATACGATCAGCTACAAAATTAAAACTCATCTATCATTCCTGTAAGTTCATTCCATAATATTTGTTCAAACCCACCATTATAAAAGTGATTGTAGTTGTACTCGCATATTTCCTGAGCCATATCAAATAACCTTTGTTTTTTGTGTGCAGGTAATATATCCATGGCTTTTAAAGTAAACGCTATTTTTTCTATACGCTGATCATCATGTATTTCGTCATCATAGCTTTCGTCCCACAGATGATTAAAAGTTTTAAATCCATATGATCGTAAATACGCAAGAGATCCTTTTGACCCTACAATAATAAACGGCATACGCAAACAAATAGGTTTAAATGTCTTTTCGGTTAAATGTTGTCTGCGTTTATTTGCCACTGTTTCTGTTACTAGATATAATAAACTTTCAGAACACTCTTTAAATAAACTTAATTGATTACTATGCATAGGCGCATCTGTTTCCCCTAAAAATGACATAGGAAATTTTTGAGTATTAAAGACTTCTTTAATATCAGGATGTGTATTAACAAGATCTTTAACACAGTCTTCAATGGGTATATTTTCTGCAGGACATATTGCAGGGCAACTAATCCAATTATCAGTCATTTGATATTTAAAAATATAATATAACATAATCAAGCGATGTTGTCGTTCTCCAGCAATAATACGGTTGGGTGCTATAAAAGTTTTTGTAATGATTCGTTTGCCCGGCGGCTTCATTAAGAATGATTTATCATACCCACGATACCAATCTAGTGCAGCCCAGCCATGGAAAAAGTAGTAGTGAGATTGAAATCCATAAGTATTTTCTATATAACTAACCATCTCACTATCTTGCTCGCTGGTTATAATATGTCTTTGTCCTTGCGGAAACATTTGAACAAATTTACCAAGTGTTTCGTCTACTAATTCTTGATGTAATGGTTCTTGATCCCAAAACAAATAACGTACAGCATCTGGAATGTTTGGAATAGGAGGAACATTACATAGGTCTTCAAATTTTACTGATCCAAATGGATCAAACCAATGTAACCCTGTTACCAGTTTCTCTTGCATTTTTGGTAAAAAAATGCTACAATAAATTTCATCGATTCTAATCATGTTTGATATATTTTATTCAGGACCTAAACCTAATTTGTTTGCCCACGAGCAGGCGGCAGATAGTATTGAGCATGCAAAGGAGATAAGTCGGACAAGACATTTTTGGTGGGTAAACTATTTAACTGATTATACTGGCTTTGATTTTTTATGGGAACCAGTACCCTGGGAAGCGGATCAGACTCATGTGTGGCCGAGCCAACACCAAGCCAATGGTGGCACAATGCTAGTACCCAAATACAGCGGCACTGATATGAACCGACAACATGCAATAGTATCAAGGAAGGGTACTCCTTTCATTGTGGGCATAGATCATGGCAATGAATTAACAGTCGACTGCAACATATCTACTAGATTTATTAGTGATTATCTTGGAACTTTAAAACGAACATTAAACAAGGTTAGTGAAGAATATGTTTGGGTAGTTAGTAGCGTATGTGATTATGGCGCATTTGATTTTACTTGGCACCCGAGCGAATGGCAGTTAGACATGTTGCATGTATTCGCCAGCGATGAACAACGGTTTGGTGATACATTCTACATTCATGTTCCTAGCTTCTTAAAGAAAACACAAAATTTGGCATTACTAGAATGGTATCAAACTTTGCATTTTGTAGAGGACATCCGTGTGCCACGCAGGCCAATTCCGGTTGTGTTACACAAATACGACACACATCCGCAGGCAGTATGGGAACACGAGTTTCGAGATCCTGTAGTTCAGTTTAGTGTTAGTCCAACACCTGGTCCGGCACCAGCCTTAAACTTATGGCGCCAGGCAGTTAGAGCAGTGACTCCGTTAAGTCCTGGAGCAACCAGTGTATTAGTTCCAAGAGATGCTAAAAACCATCTAAAGAAACAATTGTATGACTATCCTATTGTTAATAAAACACATCTAGATATCGGCTATGAAGCTCCGTTGGATATTGTGTACATCAGCAATGGTGAACCAGACGCCGAAGAACACTGGCAACAATTGCAACTGTTTACCAGCAGTTACAATCACATACACCGTGTAGACGGCGTAAAGGGTCGTGTAGCCGCTTATCAGGCCGCCGCTAATGCCAGCACCACACCTTGGTTCTTTGCTGTGTTTGCCAAGCTCGAAGTGGAAGCCGCGTTTGATTGGTCATGGCAACCAGATCGATTACAAGAGCCTAAACATTATATCTTTCACGCACATAATCCCGTTAATGGCTTGGTCTATGGTCATCAGGCCGTTATTGCCTACAACAAGCAACTGGTGTTAGCAAATACTGGACAAGGTCTAGACTTTACACTGGATAGCGCACACGAAGTGGTACCTGTGTTGTCTGGTACAGCCTGGTATGGCAACAGTGCCTGGATGTGTTGGCGTACTGCGTTTCGAGAATGTCTTAAACTACGGGACAGCTTGCCCAATGTTGAAAATGAGTACAGGCTTAATGTATGGCTGACCAAAGATACCACAAAAGGACAATGGTCAATTACGGGCGCCAAAGATGCTGTAGAGTATTATGAAGCTGTTGGTGGCGACTTTAAGGAACTAAAGAAAAGCTATGATTGGGAGTGGCTGGCTAGTTATGCTTTTATGAAACACAATCTAACACAGAGTCTATAATATACTCGACTTCTAGGTCTGTAAGTTCTGGATATAGGGGAAGTGATAACACTCGTCGAGCCAAACTACTAGCACAACTTAATATGTCTGGACCAACAAAACTACTGTATGCTGGCAATTCGTGTAGGGGTTCTCGATAGTGTATACGAGTCTCAATCTTTTTTAATTCAAGATTACGTTGTAATATATCTCGACCATCTACTTCTATTACAAATTTATGGCAAGCATGAGTTTTAATATTAGACTCATCTATTAGTGTACGACTAGCTGTGTGTTTTAATCGGCTCATCCAATAACTGGCAATTTTATTGCGGCGCTCTTGCCATTGATCAATGTACTGTGTCTTGACCATCATTTGAGCACAGTCTATCTCACTCATACGACTATTGGTTCCTGTATTTTGATGGTTTGGTTTGCCGTTGCTGCGCCAGGCACGAGCAAATTCTAATAAATCCATATCATCGGTAACTACCGCCCCGCCATTTCCGTAAGCGTTTAAGTTTTTCATTGGATCGAAACTAATAGCGGTAGCATTACCAAATCGTTGTCCATCGTTGGCAAGCCAGTGTTGAGCACCATCTTCTATTATTATGTCCGTGGCCCAAAACTTTCCTTCTAACGTATTAACCGAAGCACCATACAAGCCAACCAACACAGTGGCCTGCACACTCAACTCAAACGGCATGCGCTTTTTGTCTAACAGCCCGTATTTGTCTGTGTCCGCAATATAGATATTCCACCCTGCTCGTAAAAATGCGTTGGCAGTTGCTACATAAGTCATGGAAGGAATGGCCACAGTGGGAGCGGCAGTGCTGGTAAGATGTGCCTTGTAGTACGCGGCAATTACTTCCAGGGCCTGGGTACCAGAATGACAAGTTACAGCATACTTGCTTTGGTTCTTTTTAGCCAGCCAGTTTTCAAATTCAGCAGTATAATTGCCCGACATCAACTGGCCACTACGCAACACTTCATCTGTTACATCCAGAATCTCTGTGCGTAAATTATTATACTGTTTTTTTAGCCCAGTAAAGGGAATGTTCAAGCCAGTCAAAATATTCTTCGAACCCTTCTTCTATGTTAATTGCGGGCATAAACCCAAAATCACTACATGCTCTATTAATATTTAACTGACCACGGCTGGGGAAGTTATTATCTCGCTCGTTGACCTGTATACTGCCCTTGCCCACAATCTTAACTGCTAATTCAGCTGCTTCTAATAGTGTTCGAGCAGTACCTTTGGTTATATTGTAAGTCATATTATCTGTATCATCACTCAACGCAGCATTGGTAATACCGTCGGCAACATCGTCAACATAGGTAAAGTCCAATGTTTCTTTTGGTCCATTTACCTGTATTGTTTCTCCACGCATGGCAGTCAACAAGAAGCGGCTGACCACACGATCTTCAACATCAAGTGGTCCATACACTGCACTGGGACGTAGGATAGTATAGGTTAATCCTGTGCGCCGGGCATAATCCTTGACCAACCATTCTCCAGCCAATTTCATAATGCCGTACTGTCCAATAGGATTGCATTCGTGCGACTCATCCACGCCATCAAAGTAGGAGTCTTTAAAGTTACCATAGACCATGGAGGAACTGATATAAACAAATTTTCTAACTCGATGTTTAACACTTAGTTCCAGTAAGTTAAGTAGCCCTTCGCTCATAGAGCGACTACCCCACTGTGGGTTGGCATTAACTACCTTTTGTCTTGGAAAACTTGCTAGATGTATCACAGTATCTACACCATCTAGGATATCATGATCGAATGGTTGTTCAATACTGGCCAAGGTAATATCTCGAGTCTGTATCTTGCACAGGCGCTCAAGCATTAGATAATCTAGTTCAGCCTGAGGAATGACTCCGTAGGTGGTTCGATTATCGAGTACAGCGACTTGATGCCCTGATGTTTCTAACAGTCGGACAACATTATGCCCAATGAAGCCAAGCCCACCTGTTACTAAGATTTTTGACATGCTTCGCCCCATTTTAATAAGAAGATCACGGCTGCCGATTCTTCTAGTGGTCCGTATATGCTGACAGCATGCCCCCAGGCATAAGGGTCAGGGTGAACGCGAAATTGTGGATCTGGACAATGCGCCATTACCCAACACCCTTGTTCGGTTTGTTGCCATTCATATATTGGTTGTGCTGCATAAAGTTCAGGATCTTCGACATCGCCCATGCGGAAAGTATGAAATATATATTGCTTCATACTGTTAGTATAGCACAATAATTAGCCAGCGTCTATAGCTTATCGAGTAATTTATCAGTTTCGGGCTGAACCAAATTGGCCACGGAAGTAATATCGACTACAAAATCTACATCGCGAATATTATCATGCTCTTCGCTAAATGTACGATTAAGTAGTGTTTCGACTTCTTCTAGATCAAGGCCTTGCCGTTGCAGAGTGTGTAAATTAATGGTGCGTTGCCGACCATTTTTAAACTTGATTACTATTTTTTTAATACACTCCAAGGGAACATCTGTTTTATTTACATCGTTTACAATATGTTCCCATTTGGTCAAAAAGTCATCATTGAGTTGCATCTGCTACCACATTCTTAGTGCGTTTAGCTTTTGGTGCAACTGTTACTGGTGCTGCTTTGGCTACAACTTTAGGATCCATGCGCTGTGCATCTTTCTTCATGCGAGCAGCTTCGGCAATCATAGACTTGGCTTCTAGTTCCATTTTCTTAGCCTGGAATACCATGTCAGCCGCAATGTCGCGATCACTTAGGGCGCCATCTTGTGGAGCACGGAGTGCGGAGGCCTTGGATTGTTGACCAGCTTTGTATTCTGCTTCAGCACGACGCTTGACTTGTGGCTCAACCATGCCACGACTAGCATCATTCTCGGCCATTTTCTTAATGGCAGCATCGCCAAGTTTCATTTCGTTTAACATTTTGTTAAGTTCATCCAAGCGAATTTTAGCATCGGTACGTGGAGTAACAATAATATCCGCAGTGCGAACTTTCTTGATCATGCGATCTTGATGTAATGTTTCAAGAATAGCACGGCCGTCTGGTAACAGGCTGCGATGTAATGCATCGGCCAATTCTTCAGCTTGTTGTCCAATATCACTTTCCAAAACTTTCTGGATTGTATCTTGCCAATGAACTGGAATAGTTTCTGGATAAATGATCAAACACATATGATCTTCGCCTGGAACTTGTCTAAATAAAATACAAACCTTACGGTCACCGTGTTTACCTACATGCTTTAAAAATTGAACAGCCATTTTATTCTCCTTTGGGTGTTTCTGGTACAGGGGGCAGTTCGCCGCCGTCAATTACTTCCGTAACTGGTTCGTCGAGATTACTGGCTTCCTGAGCCTGAGCTTGTGCTACTACTGCTTCTAAAAACTTAGTGAGTTTATCATATACTTCACCAACCTGCGTAAGTTCTGAGCCTCGAAATGCTCCGCGACTAGTAGCAAGATCTACAATGTTGCGTAGTAGATCAAGATCTACTACTGTGATTTGATTTTCAGTAATGTTTTTCATACAGGTATTTAACACTAATATAGGTACTTAATTAATTTTCACCAACAAAAAACACCCCAAATAGGGGTGTTTTGGTAAAACTGATTCTACTATCTACGCCAAAACGAGTAGTTAATAGCAACTAATACAGCATCAACAATGACACCAAGCCAATTACCTATGCCGGCATTGTACATGGCATCCCAGGTTAACAAGCCGATGACAAACCAAGTTATCTCGGTATAATTTCTAAAGTACCACAATTTAAATTTATTCATTCTTCAACTCCAAAATGTTCTAGAATCATTCTATTCGACCACTTACCCCAATCTTCACTATATTGATTGCTTACTACTTCAGCACATTCTCTCACAATCAACTCGGCAAATTTATTTGCATCAAGTTCGGCACGGAACGACTTTGTAAATACATCGCCTGGACGATTTTCAATCCTGTGTGCTGTCATGGATTGATTATAAAATTTTTCAATTTGTTGGTTCATTTTGATTCTTCTTCATAATAAGCATATTGCCCCCAGGGTGGCACAATATTTGTGTTACCATGTATGATCCAAACGGTATCAGCATATACTTCATCTCCCCACGAGCCACATGGATAGCCATCTGTAAATACCACCAGGCGCTTGGGTTCAATTTGTTGGTCTTTAAGATATTCAAAGATACAATCAAAGTCAGTGCCGCCACCGCCATCAACTGCATAGTCAGCAATACTATCCAAATTTTCACTGTCAAATTGTTGTGGATTGTAAACTTTAGTGTCAAAGGTGGCCAAGTGTACACGATAGCTGGCAAATTGATCCATGATGCCCGAGGTCTCACTTAAAAAATCTTTTAACATTCGACCATCAATGGATCCAGAAGCATCAATAAACACCGCAATATCAATTAGTTCATCGGGTCTCTGTCCGGGCATAATGGCATCCATGTCCCAACCCTTGCGACTTGAGCGCATCCAACTATAGTCACTTTTAATAGTCGACTCCAATTGCATACGCAACAGTTCACGCCAATTCATCTTGGGTGCAGTCATATCTTGAATGATACGTTTTACACCTGCAGGCAAGTTGCCAGCGCCATCACTTGCGGCAGCAGCAGCCAATACTGCTTCTTTAATTTCGTCTTTGATTTGTTGTTTTTCTTCCTCGGTAAGTTTGGGTTTGCCACTACCACCGCCCTTGCCCTTTTGGTCACCATCTTTATCACCACCTTCGCCATCGCCTTCACCATCCAAATGATCGTCTAGTAGTTTATCAATAAGGCTACCAATATCAATTTTCTCAGCATTTTCATACAAGTCATCATAGACTTCTTCTGCAGATTTGCCTTCGTACTTTGAATCATACAAACAAGGTACAGTGGTAATAAACTCACCAACACGATGTTTTTTCAAGTCGGCATTGACACAGTAGTCATCGGCAATGTTCCAAAGTTGGGGGTCACGATCGCCGCGCCGCCCAAAGTGATCATACACACAATGTAACACTTCGTGCCCAAATAAGAATTCAACTTCTTTGGGTTTGAGCATGTCAATAAAGCGACTATTGTAATAAAAATTACGCCCGTCTGTGGCGGCAGTAGGACACCATTCATCAGCATTGACCAATTTTAAACGAGTAGCCAAATTACCAAAGAAACTGGCACGGAGTAATAATCCAACACGAGCCGTAATTAACTTTTCGCGCATGTCACGGTCTAACTTGGTATCAGTGGGCCCACATAAGTTTTTAAACTTGTCGTTTTCTTTTTTATTTGCAGTAGTGGCTGTGCTCATACGTATCCTAATTTTTTACTATACTACTATTATACAATATCTTGAATTTTCAGTCAACCACGTTATTAAGGTATTTAAGCACAAACCAGCTTACCTGTGCTTCATTATAAAAATCTAAATGTATTTGAGGCATGTAATGATATCGGTGTTCTAAGTCGGCAGCAAGTTTATGTATTTTAACAGTGCCTTTAACATAGTCAACTTCTACCCAGTCAGCTTCGTAGCTGCTTAATGCTCGATGATGTCTAACTGTGAATCCAAGTTCTCTCTTGGTGCGCCAGGAGATTAGGAAAATATTATCTCCATGTTCTTTTTTGATTTGATCTTCTATCTCAAACCAAGCAGCCGGATCTTCAAATACAATCAAGTTCTTTTTAATTTTAATGTTCATTCTCGACCATCAATTTGATCTAGTGCCCGTTTGGCATGCCACCCCATGCGACCTTCTGTATCCATTCTTTGAATATCTTCTAGTGCAGTATACATGATTTCGTGTTGGTCTTGCAACCTATATACCCTATTTCTTAAATTACTGGAATCTAACCATGATCCAACTGCACTGATAAAACGGGCAATCAAATAACTCCAATCAATCATGAGCCAAACTTTAATATAAACAACATATATTTCTGTTCATTTATAACTTCATAATCCAGGCTAATACCACCATCGCCGGTATCCATAATCATTTTAACACCATACCATTCGCGCATAAAATCTTCAAAGGTTAAAAAGCCTTGGCCGATTTCTACAGCATCGGCCAGGCGGTCGTATTCTTCCTTACATTTACGCAAGCGGATATAGTGGCTGCTATCTCCACCAATAATGGTATCTAACCGAGCCGCAGGAGAGTTGTAGTATTCGTTCTTCATTGTCCTACTTTTAATCTGAATAGTATAGCATGTTGTTCTGAATCAAAGTACACAGCAAAATCAGCCATGGGGTCGCCACCTTCAAAGTCGTCGCCGTTGTCATTGATGTCCATCCAGGCCCATCCTGGGCTTGCCCGCACCAACTCGCAAACACGATCATATTCATCGTCAGTGTGGATGGCTACATCGACTTTTATCATGACCACTTTAGCAGAAACATAACCAAATCTTCTTCAGTATTGAACCCAATGTTACCATCCTTTTGTGGGTATACATTACGCTCGCGCATCCAGTTGCCTCGTTGTCTTGGAGTATGCCAGTCCTTGGCCGAGTAAACAAAGTTTAAATAAGCCGGACCAAGTTGTTCGATAGTTTTAATAATCACACCCACCTCAAACTAAACAACACAGCGTCTTCTTTACGTCGAAACCAATAATCATAACCCACACGTTCCCAGCATTGTAAGTCGCCTACATTCAACCGACACCAAGAGTCCACTGGCTCTGGTCGGGTAATATGTTCACCAGAAATACCAGTCCACCTAGATCGATCTAGGATCTCTTCCGTTGTGGTTCGCACGTTTACGCCCATCGCATTAAGAACATGAGTCGATCTTGTTCGTTTTCAAAGTTTATAGTCATGCCAAATTGATGATGTATTCCTCGAGGCAATCGTTCGGCCATCCACTCATGTACCGCAGGTTCGTTGGCCGCCCACCAGTCTTGATCTAGTATAATTAAACTTGGCTGGTATTGGCTATTCTGCACTTCAAATTTAGGAGTTACAAATTTTGCCTCTGGAAAATTGGATTGCATTTATCCCAAGGCTCCGTCATATACCCGGTGAATATTTTTACTTTTGAGCTTGATCAAGGTAAATTCCTTGGGATCAACATGGCCGCGATGAGCCTCCCAAACTGGTATGACTTGATATACCCCGTTGGCATTTTCTAACCAAGCACGAGTGCTACTAGACATAAACTCGTCATGCAATTTCCAATCCATGTGCCCACCTTCTGCTGGCGAGCAGTTGGGCATACACCAATAGGACCATTGTTGTTCGTTATACTTGTTTGTTCTAGTATCTAGTTCGTAATAGTAGTTCATATTAATTCTTCCTGCCCGTATTTAAGTTTAAACCAAGCAAGTTCTTCTTCACCTTGTACATAAAAAACATAGGTTTTGTAAACAATATGATAGGCCCAATGTAGATTATTTATAGGTTGATCATAATCTACATTGGTGCTAAATCCATAAGTCTTGGTAAACCACTGTCTGACATGGTGAAAATTAAGCATGCCAGACACTTCAATGCCATACTTAAAATAGCTCTGTTCAATTGTTTCGTGTACGTTATATTTCATAAAAGGTTGGAGGGCGGTGCGAACACAGCCCTGTGTAAAAACACAGCCCTCCGGGGCCTATTTCTAGGCCGAAGCTGACAAAATATACTTGCCGTAGCGTTGATGGAATTCATCAAAGTTTTTCAACTTGGTAGGCTGGAATGGCAAATTATATGTGGTAAGCGCAATTCTAGCACCCATAACAACCAGTTCAGTTTCAAAGTTTTTCATCATGTAGCCAAAGAAGTTATCTGCCATGGCGTGAAACTCTTTGTCTGCAGTCTTTTTCTCGACGGCATCTTTAAGTTCGTAGCACATGCTGATAACCAGGCTATACATGGCCGATACTTCTTTAACTTCGAGTTCTTTGACTTTGCCTGACAAGATGTCTTCTGGTTTAGGCATACGACCTGCAATCTTACGATGCGCCATAAACTTAACAGCAAGTCCCTCACCAACTGTACCAGCAACCAAGTTCATTACAGTGTCGTCATCGCCATCTTCATCTGACAAGAGTTCGCTGACAAAGGTCCATGATCTTGGTGTGGCAAAAGCACGGCTGGCTGATTTAGGATCAAAGTCGTACAAGTCTTGCTTGGCAAAACTCAAATAACCCACCACATCTTTATGGATGTTGTGATGAACTGCCCATTCTTGCCATGAGCTAAAATCACATTTCATTTCTTGGTGAATAAATCGATTTGCCAATGGAGTAGGCATGCGATAAGTAACGCCTTTATCACTTTCACGATTACCAGCGGCAACCATTACCACATTCTCGGGCAACCGATACTTGCCAATGCGTCGGTTAAGAATTAGCTGATATGCTGCGGCTTGAACACTAGGGGCTGCCGAATTCATTTCGTCCATAAACAAGACTACAATTGGATATTCTGCGGCTAGTTCTTCTGTGGGCAAATCTACAGGCTCGGCCCAGTCCATCTTGCCAAGTTCTTTATTATAAAACGGAATACCACGTATATCAGTGGGCTCCATTTGACCTAGTCTAAGATCAATCATGTAACCACCAAGTTCAGCGGTAAAGTCTGCAACCACTTCACTCTTGCCAATTCCGGGAGGACCCCAGAGGAATAATGGACGCTTGTGCTTGAATGCTTTTTTCAGACTACGACGAGCTTGTGCCGTAGTTACTTGTCTTGTTTCTGACATGGGCTGTGTTCCTTAATGTGATTAAAATTAACTACTAAACTACATTGTACAACAATACAACTTATGCGTCAACCTTGGTAGATTCCATAAACACGGTTACGGCTTCCTGCTGTTCTGCGGTCAAGGTTTTGAATTGTTTGACCATGCGTTCTACAGCACTTAGGCTTTCGAGACCGTTTGCTACACTGTAGGAGATGATTTGGGCTAAGGCTTGATCTAAGTTCATTCTAATTCCAGTTCTTTTTTCAAAATGCTAAATCCGTCTTCAATGCCGTCTTGTAAATCACAAGCCAAAGAAGCGTATTCGTGTACCATGATACGGCCCAATCTGGCTCGTTCGTCTACAGTTAAGTCAGCAATACGATCTGCAATTTTAATTAAGTCTACTGTGGTAACCATACGATCTCCTTAATCTAAACGACTGCAAGCATAAGCACGGAAACCATACTTCTCAAACACTTTGGCCGCCGCTTCTGCACCAGCTTCGAGGGTGTCAATATTCTGCACACCTAGACCTGCTGGGTTCCAAATTGAGTAGGCGCCTGAATAATTCTTAGTAATACCTGCGGCCTTGAACGCCTTGCCTAATTTAGTATTGCCTTTGATACCATAAATTTCGGTCCAGGCAAAACCGCATGAGTACTGATCTTTACCACCGAGTTTTTCTTGAAAGAACTTTTCAGCGGCTTCTCGGGCGGCCTGTTTGGCTTCGTTTACAATAGTATTAACTTGAATGATGTTGTTGATTTGATTGTTCATTTCTGCTCCTTTTTATTTACTATACTACTATTATAGCAAATTGGGCATTTTGGGTCAACCGATTTGTTTGTTGCGTAAAAACAACAGTTTTAGTTATTTTTGTATGGAAAATGCTCGTACTCTAGCACGATAGTTTGAATAGAAATTTTGAATATGAGTTGGATCGTTGCTAGCGTCCGGCAACACGTAAATTTTTCTAAGCAATTCAGCAGTTTCGGGATCTTTGATGGCGGCCCAGATAATTTGTTTCAAGTGCTGTTTACGTTTGGGGTTAGCATCGGGTCTAAGGTCGACGCCAAGAAATCCGTTAAATCCAGCCACATTCAATCGTTTGGGCACTGATGGAATAGCAACACCGTCAACAACAACATCATCAGGGGTCATGTTGCCCACGATACGTAACTTACCGTCTTTGACAAACTGAATTAAATTGGGAGTAACTGCTACCATGCCAATTTTAAGTGATCCATTTATGATGTCAATTAGGACTTCGTTGCTACCTTTGTATGGAACAATGGTTGATTTAAGATTGTAAGCACGATTCATAGAATACACGTTATAATTATAACTTGGTGCATAACCACCAACTAAGTCGGGCATTTTTTCTGCTAGGTCTCGGGGAGTCTGAATAGGGGAGCTGCCTGGAACAACCCATACCCCTGGAGTACTACCGATGTATAGCGCATGATCAAAATCTTCAAATCCAAAGCCAGGATTGGTTTTAAGTATTGGTCCAAACACATTTTGTCCGCTGGTGCCCAATATTACATCGTATCTGGGATCGTTTTTAAATTTAACAGCACCAATAGCTTGATCAGCACCGGGCACGTTTTCAATAACGATAGTGTCTCGGGTGGTGCGCTCAACACTTTTTTGAATCATTCGTGCCACTGTGTCTGTTTGACTACCGGCCGGGAAGCTCACAATCATTCGATACTCTTCGGCCCTAGCAGCGGTTACCGCAACTGCAAATACTACTCCAAATAGTAATTTGGCGACACGCATAATTTAAGTCCTTTTTCTATGTTAGTGGTATCACTCATCCAGTATGGGTCAAGTGACAGTAGGTGTGATTTTAATCTACCGAGTTGTGTGCCATACACCGGGTCTTGATTGAACACACGATCTCTGTGACTGGAGATTACACTAATTGGTTTACCTGCACTGTATATTTTGGGATTAAATCCAGGATAGATCAGCATGTTGATCAAGTTACGATAACTTAGTCCGTCCTCGGTGTCCTTGTTGGCAAAGATATACTCAATGCCAGGTAGTTTAATTAAGGTGTCACTGAAATAACTGTCTTCTTTGTATAAATTGTATTTTTCAAAAAACCGCTTTATAACATGACCTTGCTTGCACACAATATCTGCAGATTCTGGAGCCCAGTAAAATAACTCATCGTGCTCCCAATCTCTATTTAGCATTTGTGTGCGAGTTGCTGTGCCTGAATCGGCTACATCTAAAAATCTAATGCAATAGCGATTATTTTCTTTGTAAATCCTTGGTTTTTCAGCACCCCATACAAAGACTAGTTTTTTTCCTGAGTCAATAATTGTTTGGTACTCTTCGACTTTTTCGCGAATATAACTTTTTGCCAAATGACTCACGCCAAAGTGACTGCAGGCATAGTAACCTCGATTGTTGCGATAATGATCATCAGTCAAGATATTCACCACGGTATCAGACATATCAATCACGCGATGTTTAAACTGGATTCCTGCTTCTTGTAGTTGTTTAATTCTTGGATAACTTACACGCACTTGTTCTGAGTTAAAAAAACTGTCAGGGTCTGAATCAGCTGACAAGTAGTTGTAGGTGGCCAACTCATCAAACTTAATGTTGTTATTTAAAAATGTGCTTAATATATTTTCGCTGTCGGCACCACCACTATAAAATAACACCACATGGTCGTAGTCTTCGCGAATTTGTTGTGCGCGGCGACGGTACAGCTCTTCCAGTGGTTCCACTGGTTCCACATGCCAGGCATAGTTGGAAAAGAATTCTTCGTTGAAATTCCAGTGTGGATGTATACCAAGTCGAGTACCCAACTCAATTGCTTCGACTTTGCTGTATGTATTGTAAGCGCCGACTTGATAATAGCCAAATTTATCTTTACTGTTTAACATTACCGGGTACTAGTTGTAGAATGTTAATTTAATCTTAATTTTATCTACCTCGGCCGGCACTTCTTGTTGGGGGCTTGTTATTGATAACTGGAGTGGCACCCTTTTTAACTTTTTTCTCGGTAGTGGGTGTGTCTCCATTTTCGGGATGATGGATTCCTTTTTTCTTGTCCAATGCTCGTTGTAACGTATCACTTAATTTGCTCATGCTATTTCCTTTAAAATTTGGTGCCCCCACACAGAATCGAACTGCAAATTGAAGATTACAAATCTACTGTTATACCGTTTAACTATAGGGGCCAGAAACTGTTATACTACTACCTCAATAACTTCCTCAACTATAACTTCTTCTTCAATCACTGGTGCAACATAGCCCTTGCGCAATTTCATAATGCGGATTCTATTTGCAATCTTGGCCTTAATTACGCCACGACTGGCTTTTTCTAACAGGTCTGTCAGTTGTGTAATAGTCAACGGGCCCAATCGGGTCTTGCCAGTCTTGGTAAGATTTGAATTTGCTTTACGAGTTTTTTGATTACCGCCTTTGGCTGCCATGTTATTCCTTGTCGATTAACGCTAAGATTTGCGTCGGGGATTCCGTTACTTCCCAGGTTCCGTGTGGAGGACAATAAACATACGTTTTTTGCGTAATTGTGGTCTTGTCCGTGTCTACTACAGAGTCTTGAAAGATACTTACAATCATATCAGTATTTAAAATAACTGCATTTCCCTTGAGGTCGTTTTTAGCATTGGTTAATGTAATGAACATATTTTTCCTTTTTTTCTATTGTTACTTATTACTGAACTTTGGCCAGGTAATCTTCTAGACTCACGTGCCCTTCTTGAATCTCTTTCAAGGCATCAATTGGAGTGATATACTTGCCATCTTCGCGATGTTGACGCTTGAGTTCACGCAGTCGCTGAGCAGCAATTAAGACAAGATCATACCTACCGCCCCCGGCCTGCTCAACACAGCGTTCTGTATTGATATCTCCACTGCGACTTTCAATTCTTGGTTTCATGCTAATTCCTTATTTAGATAAAAATTGGTTGTTTTTGAATGCCTTGTTAATTTCGTGAGTGCGTTTCTTTGAAGCCATAATTTGTCTGCTGGCCTCTGCTCGTTTTTCAGTCTTGGTCCACTGTCCCGATAAAGTACGATCTCTGTCTGATGCTGTTTGCTTTGGTTTTGCCATAACTTTCTCCTTGGTATAACTACTGGCGGAAGCGGTAGGATTCGAACCCACGGAGGACTTGCATCCTCAACAGATTAGTAATCTGCCGCCTTAAGCCGCTCGGCCACGCTTCCTAAGCAGTTATTATACTACATTATTTGAGTTGTGTCAATAGTTTACGAGTCGTGGACTAAAGGCAAATGTTGCCGGATAGTTCTTAATCAGGGCGGTGTTGTCGTGCCATTGATCAGGAGTTATAAAAGCAGGGTCTACCAAGGCTCGAATATTCCAACCAAAGTTGAGATACAGACACTTGCTACCGATGTGTTTGAATAGTACATATTGGAACAGTCCATGCCCTTTGACCAGCAAGTGGCCAGGATGGGTTTCATCGCAATGCAAATCGCCCGAATAACTCATACCGCTAGAGCCATCAAAGAACTTGACAGCAAAACCGTAAAACGGATTACGCCATAGCCATTGCACTTTAGACCACCAGCATGGTGTATGACTGGCCTGGTAAGTTTGATCACCGTCTAGGCTATTGTCTGGGGCCTGCCACCAGCTTAGGATTTTCCATAAACGTGGGCCGGCTTTCCATACAGTTGCGTTAAGGCACCAACCGTCTTGTGTGTTATAACAAATGCCGATAATAAATGCCAATGGAAAGGTTAAAACAGTTCCGATTAAGTTGATTATTACTAAAAATGGATAAAGAATATAAGCCATTGTGCTACTCCTTTGTGAGCAAGTATTTAACAGGCAGTTGGTACCCCCGGAAGGATTCGGACCTCCATATTCTGCCTTCTTGGAGCAGTGACTTTACCAATTTGTCTACAGGGGTGTAGAAATGATAGTTTTTTGTGTGTCAGGAAAACTATCAAACCCCGCAGCGGCAGCCCATCTCCGGTTTCGCCCTGGCGGATGCTGAATACTCGAAAGAGTCGGAGTCAGCAACAACTATGTTACTTGTGTGGTACCATTGCCGTTTTGAAAACCAACATGCCCGCCTTCGTCTTTGATCCTTTTGACAACATCTTCAAAAAGTATAGGAGCAAAGTCGGGAGTTTGTTCTACACAAACACAATGATAACGAGTATCAATACGATCAACAACTCCACTGGTTGCCAACGGAACCATGACACGAGCAGCGTGAGTATGTCCGTGTATGTTAGTTCCAAATCGGCCAATGCTATCACTATGGACGGGAATGTGAGAGAGAATCATTCCGTTCATAACATGGTATCCACGTAGACTACGGAAATACTTGCTGTAGTCCTCATCTTTGAAGATGTCATGATTACCACGAATAAGAACCTTGTCACCGTTGAGTCTATCCAAGATAGGCAGTGCCCGACGATTGATAACCACATCACCCAAGTGGTAGACTTTGTCCGTGGGCCTGACTCGTTCGTTCCAGGCCG
>Ga0136641_1000374_pt1 | contig 19364 bp, 17 predicted proteins | sample EliLak1302023Y_FD_115312 | JGI IMG/M metagenome (GOLD analysis project Ga0136641, IMG submission 115312) | Freshwater microbial communities from Elizabeth Lake, Yosemite National Park, California, USA - 13020-23Y | ecosystem: Environmental > Aquatic > Freshwater > Lake ...
CAATACACCAGCCAATACATGCGTGGCACCGGCATCGATGAACCAATCAGCCACACTCTCACTGAAGGCTGCCTCTCCGATGATGCCATTCAATACGCCCAGCGTAGTTATGCCGATTTGAATAGTCGATAAAAATTCAGTGGGCCGCCTTAGTAAATCCAAGGCTGCCTGCGCGCCTGTCAGTTTTTCCTCTGCCATGGCCATCAATACAGCTTTGCGACTGGATGCCAGCGCCATTTCTGACATCGCAAAAATGGCGTTAAATAGTGTCAACAAAAAAATCAGCAAGATATCCATAAATGGGTGATTAGGCTTTCGCAAAGTTGAATGTTGAATGAACGACAATCATGCCATGGCAATGTACTTGATTGGTGATGTTCAGGGTTGTGACCAAGCGCTTGGGCGATTACTCGACAAGATTCAATTCTCGCCGAGTCGAGATACTTTGTATTTACTTGGAGATCTGGTCAACCGGGGGCCGGACAATCTGGCCGTTTTGCGTCGCTTACGCAACTTGGGCAACAGCGTTAAATGCTTGTTGGGGAACCATGATTTCCATTTGCTTTCTTTGTACTTAAAAATATCCACCCTCAAAAAAGGGGACACCGTAGAGGATGTACTGAACGCACCGGATTGCGATGCATTGGTTGAATGGCTTCGCTTTCAATCACTGGCTCTGTATGAAGCCAATGTGTTGATGGTGCACGCTGCAGTCTTGCCCCAATGGACTTTGATACAAACACTGTCCTTGGCAGCGGAGGTTGAATCCGTATTGCAAGGCCCGAATTGGTCGGCATTTATGACGCATTTGTATGGCAATCAACCCAACAGTTGGGATGATAATTTGAGCGGGTACGACAGATTGCGTGTGATCGTCAATGGCTTAACACGCTGTCGATTTTGTACACCCGAAGGGGAAATGGAATTCGCGCACCACCGCGATGCTGCATTTGCGCCTGCTGGATACCTGCCTTGGTTTGAGGTTACACGAAGGCAAACCAAAGACACCGCCATCGCATTTGGTCATTGGTCATCTCTCAGTGCCTTGAACCGGCATGACGTGATTGAATTAGACACCGGTTGTGTTTGGGGCGGGTGCTTAAGTGCGATGCGTATTGATACCGCTAGTGGCACAAGAGAACGTATCAAAGTGCAATGCGATACAACGGCACACACCATTTAGCTAGATTCAGTTGTCTTGAATAAAGCTGCGATATTGCGCTTAGGTTTGATATTGGGCGATATGCTGCGTCCATTAGACAAAACCTGATCTACTGAGGCGGATGAGACGACTGGCTCAGAACTGGCTTCATAGGGTTTGTCAAAAAATGGATCATGCACTTTGGCTGGTGGAACAAAGCGACTGCGAGTTACTGGTTTGTCATTGTCTGCATCATCTTCATTCCAATGACGACGCCCCGTATTTATTCGCCCCGCGGGTCGGTCGTCTTCGAACTCAAACGCTTGCAATTCAATTTTCTGCTTGGTCAATTTTTCTATATCAGTGACCAAGCGCGTATCTGTGGGGGACGCAAAACTGACCGCCAGCCCTTCAGCACCTGCCCGCCCTGTTCGGCCAATACGGTGAATGTAGTCTTCAGCGTTGTAAGGAATATCAAAGTTAAACACCGCCGGCACGTCTTTGATGTCTAAACCTCGGGCCGCTACATCGGTACACACCAGCAAATCGACCTCGCCTTTTTTAAACGCTTCTAGCGCTTTTAAACGTTCGTCTTGACTTTTGTCACCGTGCAGAGCTGTGGTTTTCAATCCTTCACGTTCAAGTGAGCGAGCCAGTCTGGCACAACCTAGTTTGCTGTTGACAAACACAAAGGCTTGAGAAATGCCGCGTTGTTTGACAATTTGTTTCAAGGCACGGCGTTTGTCATCATCAGGCACGCTGAAAAACAATTGTGTGACAGTGGATGCCGTTTGATTGGGCCGCGCCACTTCGATGGTGACGGGATTTTGCAAATAACTCGAGGCCAAGCGTTTGATCTCAGGCGAGAACGTGGCCGAGAACAACAAGGTAGTGCGTTGCTTAGGTAAATAACTCAGTATGCGTTGCAGGTCGGGCAGAAAACCGATATCGAGCATGCGGTCGGCTTCATCCAACACCACATATTCAACTTGATTCAGCACCGCGGTTTTGGCTTCGATGTGGTCCAGCAAACGACCCGGCGTGGCCACCAGCACCTCTACCCCTTTTTTCAACTCCAGGGTTTGTGGCTTCATGTCCATGCCGCCGAACACCACTGCGCAACGCAGTTGCGTGTATTTGGCGTACATCTTGACCTGTTGCGCTACTTGGTCAGCAAGTTCACGCGTGGGCAACAAGACCAATGCACGCACGGGATGCCTTGCAGGAGATGTTGAACTGTTTTCATGCTTGAGCATGCGTTGCAATAGGGGCAGCGAAAAGGCAGCGGTTTTACCAGTCCCTGTCTGGGCTGCACCCATCACATCTTGTCCGGATAAGACCACCGGAATGGCCTGCGCCTGTATAGGCGTCATAGATTCGTATCCCATTTCGGCGACAGCTTTCGCCAAATTGGGTGCCAACTGCAGTTGCGAGAATGAATTCATAGTTGGTGTCTATTGTCGCACCATGCGCATACAGGGCTCAAAAGCCTTAAAACAAGGTTTTTCAAGCCTTGGGGAGAGTGACGCCAACTTGGCCCTGGTATTTGCCGCCACGGTCCCTATAGCTGGTTTCGCAAACCTCGTCGCTTTCAAAAAACAGTACCTGCGCACAACCTTCACCGGCATAAATTTTGGCTGGTAAAGGCGTGGTGTTGGAGAACTCCAGCGTCACATAGCCTTCCCATTCGGGTTCGAACGGCGTGACGTTAACAATGATGCCGCAACGTGCATAGGTGCTTTTGCCCAAACAAATGGTCAGCACATTGCGCGGGATACGAAAATATTCCAAGGTGCGCGCCAGCGCAAAGCTGTTGGGCGGAATGATGCAAACATCAGAATGCATATCCACAAAACTTTTTTCGTCAAAGTTTTTGGGGTCGACCACGGTGCTGTAAATATTGGTGAACACCTTAAATTCAGGTGCGCAACGTATGTCATACCCATAACTGCTGGTGCCGTAACTGACGATTTTTTCGCCTGCGGCATTCAGCCGAATCTGGCCTGGTTCGAACGGCTCTATCATGCCGTGCTGCTCGGCCATACGGCGTATCCACTTGTCGCTCTTGATGCTCATGAGACTGCCTTTTGCAAAGATACGGGATTGTAGTTGGGCAGTATGGCCAGCCTCTCAGGGCAAAGAGCCCACCACACCACGCACCAAAAAATGCATTTTCAATATTTGCTCATCGGTCATGGTCTGCCCCTGTGCCAGTACGACACCGTCCTGGTTATCAAAAACCGGACCCGTGAAAGGCTGCAGACTGCCTTTAGCGACGGCGCGTTGCAACCTGGCCAATTCATTTTGAACCCGCTTGGGCAGGCGTGGACCAAAGCCTTCCACCTTGATCATGCCATCACGCACACCACCCCAAGTTTGGGTGCTTTGCCACCTTCCCAAAATAACATCTGCGGCACGCTGACTGTAATAGTTTCCCCAGTGATGCGTGATAGCCAGCAACTGCGCCTGCGGTGCCACTTGACGCATGTCAGAGTGGTACGCAATGGCCATTTTTCCGCGCTCTTGCGCCGCCACCATCACCGCATCTGAAGCTGTATGAAAAGAAAGCACGTCGGCTTTCTGGTTCATCAACGTCATGGCAGCCTCACGCTCACGAGCAGGGTCAAACCACGTATCAACCCATATCAATTTCACTATGGCATTGGGGTTGACCGATCGCATGCCTAAGGTAAATGCATTGATGCCTTGAATCACTTCTGGAATAGGAAAAGCCGCCACATACCCGGCAATGCCAGTTTTGCTGACGCGCCCTGCAGCTATGCCTGCGAGAAACCGACCTTCGTAATACCGGGCATTGGCAGTAGAGACGTTTACAGCCGTTTTATAACCAGTGATTGACTCGAATTTCACTTGAGGAAAATCTGCCGCCACTTTGAGTGTTGGCTCCATATAGCCAAAACTGGGGGTGATGATGAGGCCATAGCCTTGTTGGGCCATGTCTCTGATGACCCGCTCTGCGTCTGCGCCTTCTGGCACGTTTTCCACAAACTGGGTTTTTAGGGGCAAGCCACGCTTTTTCATGGCCTCTTCCAACGATAGCCGCCCGAGTTCATGTTGATGTACCCAGCCCGCGGGCAAGCGCGGCGTGACATAGACAAAGCCGACCTTCAAAGGATCGGTGCTTGGTGCTTTTTGCTGACTGAAAGCGGGGGTTGAAAACATGGCAAGCGCACACAGCGCTGCGATGAGGTTTTTGTACATGGTGTTCCTCGACATGACCCTTTGCAGGGTGGAAAACTGATGGCGGTGAAGCGATCAGGACAAAAAAAACGCGCTTTCAAGTGCGTTTTCAAAATGGCGGAGTGGACGGGACTCGAACCCGCGACCCCCGGCGTGACAGGCCGGTATTCTAACCAACTGAACTACCACTCCTGGTAGATAGCTTTGTTTCGGCTTGTGCCAAAACCAAGTGCTACAAACTTGGCGACCCTACGGGGATTCGAACCCCGGTACTCACCGTGAAAGGGTGATGTCCTAGGCCTCTAGACGATAGGGTCAAATCCTGGACTTCCCGATATTATGGTGGAGGTAAGCGGGATCGAACCGCTGACCTCTTGCATGCCATGCAAGCGCTCTCCCAGCTGAGCTATACCCCCTGGCAAATATCGAGTCTAAGATTATAACCAGATAATTTTTTCATACATTGAGGAGAGAAATCGCATCTTCTCTTCGGAACAAAGAAATAACCGCATCTAAGGACGGAGTCTGCGGCGTACCCAACAGCAAAACCCTGGCTGGCATGGCCAGTTGGGGCATTTTTAATTCGTGTGACTGCAATACTTGTTTGATCACACCGGCAATCGCAGTTTTGTCCCAGTCAATTGTCTTTAAGCCTTCAGCTAGCGCATTTAAAGCAGGACGCACCTCATCCGTCACATGTAGCGCCAAGTCTTCGGCACTGGCTTGTACCGGTTGATAAAAGCGTTGTACCCAATCTGCCAGCGCGACGGTGGTATCGCATCGGTCTTTGAACACATCGCACATGGCCGAGAGGCGTTCGTCTGGGCTGATTCCGATGGCCTGCAAGTGAAGTTGCACCCGCACGGCTAAAGCATCACCGGTCATTGCTTTCAAATGCTGGGCATTCACCCAGCGCAATTTGGCTTCGTCAAACTGCGCCGCACTCTTACCCAAATGATCCAGAGTAAACCATTGCACGAATTGTTCAGGACTGAAAATTTCATCGTCGCCGTGGCTCCAACCCAGACGCGCCAGGTAATTCACCATGGCCTCAGGCAAGAAGCCTTCATCGCGAAATTGCGTCACTGGTTTGGCGCCGTTGCGCTTGCTGAGTTTTTCACCCTGCTCATTCAACACGGTCGGTAAATGCACATAGACGGGTGGCGTATGGCCAAGCGCTTGAAAAATATGGATTTGTCTGGGCGTGTTGTTGATATGGTCATCACCGCGAATCACATGGGTGATAGCCATGTCTATATCGTCAACCACCACGCAAAAGTTGTAAGTGGGTGTGCCGTCGGGTCGCGCAATCACCAAGTCATCAAGCTCAGTGTTGCTGATGGAGATATGACTTTTGACCTTATCGTCCCAAGTCACTGTGCCGCTGAGCGGTGTTTTAAAGCGTAAAACGGGTTGCACACCAACGGGTACGGGTGGCAAAGTTTTGCCCTGCTCGGGACGCCAGGTACCATCGTATCTAGGTTTTTCTTTCGCCGCCATTTGCTTGTCACGCAAGGCATCAAGTTCGGCCACGCTCATGTAGCAAGGGTACACAAAGCCTTTATCTTGCAATTGCGCCAGCACTTGTTTGTAACGATCCATACGCTGCATTTGATAAAACGGGCCTTCATCGTGATGGAGACCCAACCACGCCATGCCTTGCAAAATCACATCAACAGCTGCTTGCGAAGATCGTTCGACATCGGTATCTTCAATACGCAGAATAAATTTTCCTCCAGTGGCGCGCGCAAACGCCCATGGATACAGTGCGGAGCGAATATTACCTAGATGAATAAAACCAGTAGGCGAAGGCGCAAATCGTGTGCGTGTGGTCATTTCATCAATCAACTTAAATGGTCTGCAAACCGCGAAGTAAATCGGTCTTCATGTCTTCAATATGCTCCAAACCCACGGCGACGCGAATCAATCCTTGGCCTATGCCAGCGGCTTGTCTCTGGTTTTCGCTTAACTTGCCGTGCGATGTACTGGCTGGATGCGTTAATAGCGTTTTGGTATCGCCCAAATTGGTACACAGCGACAATGTGCGCAAACTGTCGAGCACATGGAAGGCACGTGCTCGGGCTTGTGTGGGGTCTTTTGCTTTGATATCGAATGACAGCACCGCGCCGCCCATGCCTGACATTTGCTGCAATGCCAAAACATGTTGTTCATGGCTTTTTAATCCGGGGTAGTAAACACGCGACACCTCGGGATGCTGTTCTAACCAAACAGCAAGTTCATGGGCGCGCGCGCTTTGCGCCCGCATGCGAATGTCTAATGTTTCCAAGCCTTTGAGTACCACCCAAGCATTGAAAGGTGCCAAGACCATACCGCTGTTTTTCATCATTGGCAAAAATTGTTCATTCACCAACGTGTGACTGGCACACAAGGCACCCGCCATCACACGGCCTTGCCCATCCAGGTACTTGGTGCCTGAATGCATCACAATATCTGTTCCCATTTCTACTGGGCGTTGCAAAATAGGCGTTGCAAAACAATTGTCGACAGCCAATAAGGCACCTGCGTTGTGAGCCAAGTCAGCCAATGCGGCAATGTCACACACATCAGTCAAGGGGTTGGTTGGCGTTTCTGCAAACAACAGTTTGGTATTGGGTTGAATAGCAGCCTTCCAAGCTGCCAAATCGGTTTGCGACACCATGGTTGATGCCACACCAAAACGGGCAAACTCAGTACCGATCAGCTTGATGGTTGAACCAAACATAGATTGGGAATACACCACATGATCCCCGGATTTAAGCAGGCTGAACAACATTAAAGTAATAGCAGACATACCGCTGGATGTTGCAATGGCAGATTGCGTTCCCTCTAGTGCGGCAAGTCGCATCTCAAAACTACTGACAGTAGGATTCCCCGCTCTTCCATAGGTATACCCGTCCTCGTCGCCTGAAAAACGGTCAGCAGATGCCTGCGCAGATGGTTGTACATAACCACTGGTCAGGTACAAAGCCTCAGAGTTTTCACCGTATTGGCTTTTTTCAACGGCCAAACGAACCGCCAAGGTTTCAAGGTGTAAAGAATCGGGCTGTGTGTGATCAGTCATGGTGCATATTAAACATGGGCATTAGGCAAAGCCAGGCGGGAATGGTCAGCATTGTCTTCCTCTGAGCCGATGCGCTGCTGACTCATGCGCGAAATATCCTCGCTGCTGACATCTCCGGTAATGTAAATACCGTCAAAACATGAAGCATCAAAACCTTGAATACCTGGTGAGCCTGGTAAAGCTGCACGAGCAACAGCTTCAAGCATAGGAGCAATGTCTTGGTAAATCAGCGCATCGCATCCAATCAGTTCACGCACTTGCTCCACACTTCGGCCGTAGGCCACCAGCTCCTCTGAAGTTGGCATGTCAATGCCATAAACATTCGGAAAACGTACCGGTGGCGCGGCGCTGGCAAGGTAGACCTTGCGGGCTCCAGCGTCACGCGCCATTTGTACAATTTCACGACTGGTGGTGCCGCGAACAATGGAGTCGTCGACCAACAACACGTTTCTATCCTTGAATTCGCTGACGATGACGTTAAGTTTCTGGCGCACTGAGCGCTTACGCACTGCCTGCCCCGGCATGATGAACGTGCGGCCCACATATCGATTTTTGACAAACCCCTCGCGGTAAGGCTTACCCAGTAAATGGGCCAACTGCATTGCGCTGGGTCGGCTTGATTCTGGAATCGGTATGACCACATCAATGTCAGAAGGTGGCACGGTGGAGACCACCCGCTTGGCCAAAGTTTCACCCAAGTTCAAACGTGCTTGGTACACAGAAATACCGTCCATGGTCGAGTCGGGACGGGCGAGGTAAACATACTCGAATATGCAGGGCATGAGTTGTGGCTTAGCTGCACATTGATGGGCATGTAACTGACCTTGCATGTCGATAAACACCGCTTCTCCTGGCGCCACATCACGGACAAAGGCGTGACCCGTGCCTTCCAGCGCCACTGATTCACTACCCACCATCCAGGTGCCGTCAGTACCTTGCCCTAAACATAAAGGTCGAATACCGAAAGGATCGCGAAATGCTAGCAAGCCATGACCCGCAATCATCGCGACAACCGCATAAGAGCCCTTGATGCGCAGATGCACACCGCTGACTGCTGCAAACACATCAGCCGCGGCCAAAGTGATGCCACGTGTGGTTTTTTCTAACTCATGCGCCAGTACGTTGAGCAACACTTCTGAGTCGCTCTCTGTGTTGATGTGTCGATGATCGGTTGAAAAAAGTTCGGCTTTGAGTACTTGCGCGTTGGTGAGATTGCCGTTGTGCACCATCACCAAACCAAATGGCGCGTTCACATAAAAAGGCTGCGCCTCCTCTTCGCTGTAGGCGTTGCCAGCCGTCGGGTAACGCACCTGACCCAAGCCGATATTGCCAGGCAAGGCACGCATGTTTCTCGTGCGAAACACATCACGCACCATGCCCTTGGCTTTTTGCATGAAAAACTTTCGATCCAATTGCGTGACGATTCCCGCCGCGTCTTGTCCACGATGCTGTAACAACAGCAAAGCGTCGTAGATCAACTGGTTCACATGGGACTGACTGACAACACCCACTATGCCGCACATCAAGTCACCAACCTTTCCAATTGCACCGGCAACACCGGTTTGAGATACACAAGCAACAAATGAACAGTTTGTGCAACACGAGAACCCATCCATTCCAGATTGAACTTCAAGGGTGTCAAACCCACCAACAAAGTGATTGCCAATAACATGACAGCGGCACGCAACAGACCAAAAACACCACCCAATAACCTGTCAATCAAACCAAGCCCGGCAAAGGAGAGCAGTTGTTTGATCAAGTTAGCTAATAAAGTCATCACCAGCAAAACACATAAAAAAATAAGGACCCATGTACAAGCCACACGCAAACCTTGAGCCCATGAAAGCGGTAACCATTGGCTTGCGTCTGCAGCGAATCTGCCAGACAAAATAAACCCGACGATCCAAGCCAATACAGAAAACACTTCCTTGACGACGCCTCGCCAAACCCCCAGCAGTCCAGAGAGCATCAGCAAAACCAGTAAAACCCAATCAACCGTATTCATTCATCAAAGTGTCAAGATCACTGCATTCAGTTGCAGTGATTTGGTTTTATTGACAGCTTTTTGAGCCTCTTCGAGCGTGGTGAATGGACCAGCTCGCACGCGGGTTCGTTTACCTTCGCTGGTCTGGGCCACATTTGTATAAGTCTTGACACCCGCTTTTTCAATTTTGGCGCGGACGTCCTTGATCTTGTTTTCGTCTGAATACGCGCCAAATTGAACAATGAAACGGTCAGCAGCTTTTTCTTTACTGACAGGTTTGGTGGTGCTTGCAGTCTCAACAGGCGTTGGAGTCGTTGTTTTGGGAGTTTCAGATTTGACTGATTTGTCAACCAATTTACCTTCTACTGCATGGTTGTCATCCGCGGCAGCAGCCAGCTTGGGAGCTTTTTTGCTGTCTGGCTCGACCAGTTGCTCCGTGCCTGACACAGTCTCCGAAATCGGGGGTTGAGACAAGGCGGCTTTGTCGGGTACGGGAGCTTGAGGGGGTTGCGTGGGTCGCACGGCATCTCGCTCAGGCATGTCAATCCGAATGTCCGAGGCCATATCCCGGGGCTTGGTATCAAAAACGATGGGGAACCCCACCACCGCAATGACCACCAGCACAGTAGCACCTATCAATCTGTGTCTGGCCTGTTTGCGCAAACTGTCCATGCTTTGGGCATCATCCTTGACAGCATCAGCAGAGGCGTTGGTTTGGGTGCGGGACTTGAAAAAGGCCATGAGCAGGTTCAGGTGGGTAAATAAGCGGGTAGACGGCCATGAATGCCATGCTGCAAAACGCCGCCAACAGTGAAGAACGAACCAAAAACGATAATTCTATCAGCGGGGTCAGCCGCCGCTAGCGCCTGTGACAAGGCTTGGTGTGGCCCTGTAAACAGATGGGCTGTGGCAGAAGCTAATGGTGACAACGTCTGCCAAGTGTTCCTCAATTCAATGGCAGTTGCGGCACGTGGTGTGGGCAGATCACAAAAGTACCAGCATTCAACCAATGGAAGCAGGCGCTTTAACAAACCAGTTAAATCTTTGTCAACCATTGCACCCACTACCGCATGGGTGCGTGGGTAAAAACCCATGGCGTCCAGATTGTGCGCCAGTGCAGACGCTGCATGCGGGTTGTGCGCTACGTCCAACACAATAGCTGGTTGCCCTGGCAAAATTTGAAATCGGCCAGGCCATTGCACATTGGACAAACCTGCACGTATGGCTTGCGCAGTCACCGGGAGTTGTTGTCGCAAAGCCTCCATCACCGACAAAACACCGGCAGCATTCAACAATTGATTGGCACCTCGCAAAGCAGGATAGGCCAAGCCGCTGTAGGTGCGGCCACGTGCCTTCCAAGTCCACTGCTGTGCGTCGCCTGAGAATTGCACATCCTGCGTCACCCGCCAGACATCCGCGTTCAATGTGCTTGCATGCGACAACACAGACTCGGGCGGTGAAGGGTCGCTGATGACGACAGGCTTATCTGCACGAATAATGCCTGCTTTTTCAAACCCAATGCTTTCACGGTCTGGACCCAATAGCTCGGTGTGATCCAAGTCAATACTGGTGATCACTGCACAATCGGTATCGATCACATTCACTGCATCCAACCGCCCGCCAAGTCCCACCTCCAGCACGACCACATCCAAATCAGCATGTGAAAGAGCGCTGAACAATGCCAAACTGGTGAATTCGAAATAACTCAGACTGATACCGCCCCTGGCTTGTTCGACTTTTTCAAAGTGCTTCACCAACTCATCAGACGCCACCGGCTGCCCCTGAATCCGACATCGCTCCTGAAAATACACCAGGTGCGGCGAGGTATACATGCCAGTTTTATAGCCGGATTGACGGTAAATGGATTCCAACATGGCACAGGTAGAGCCTTTGCCGTTGGTGCCAGCGACGGTGATGACCGGACAATGAAAACGTAAATCCATAGCGCTTGCCACCTTGGATACACGCTCAAGCCCCATATCAATGGTTTGCGGGTGCAAGCGCTCACAATAGCTTAACCAATCGTCTAAATTCATAGGAAGATTGTCACCTAATCAAGCCATACCCTGTCAACTAAAGGGGTGGTCTTATCGTTAAACTCAGTATTGGTCTCAATCACCGGAGAAATTCATGCATAAATTGATCAGTGCTGTTGGCCTGTTCGCTGTAGGTATCAGTTGCAATGCCCAATCTCAAGAAATCGGACGCGTCATCTCCTCTATTCCCATCGTGCATCAGGTAGCTGTTCCTCGTCAAGTCTGTTCACAGCAACAAGTGACCACGCAGCCACAAAAATCAGGTGCTGGTGCGATCATGGGAGCGATTGCGGGTGGAACCGTGGGTCATGCGATTGGCCGCGATGGATTGGGTACTGCCATAGGCATGTTTGGCGGCGCGATCCTCGGTGACAGAATCGAAGGCGCCCCATCTGCCGAGGTGAAAAACGTGCAAACCTGCAGTACCCAAAGTTTTTACGAAAACCGTACTGTCGCCTACAACGTGACCTACGAATTTGCAGGCAAACAATACAACGTGCAAATGCCGCAAGACCCGGGTCCCACTGTTCGATTACAAATCACCCCTATGGTGTCGAGTAACCAAAATTACATTTACCCGCCGCCCCCGCCTGTTGGCAATGCAGTTCCCCCTCCCGGTTCTGCGCCTCCATACGTTCAATAAACAATCAAGCCCAAGCCTAGGCCGCTGTTATCAGCGGCTTTTTTTGTTCCCATTCCATAGCCTAGAATCCCGCCTTTGCTCTTAATCGGTATGTTTCATGCGTAAAAACACCACAAAATCAGATGTATCTCAAACACCGCAACGCGTGGTGCTTGCTTATTCGGGCGGTTTGGATACATCCATCATTCTCAAATGGCTTCAAGACGAATACCACTGTGAAGTTGTCACCTTTACTGCCGACATCGGGCAAGGTGAAGAAATTGAACCCGCTCGCGCCAAAGCGATCAAAATGGGCATCAAGCCATCGAATATCTTCATTGAAGATTTACGCGAAGAATTTGTGCGTGATTTTGTTTTCCCCATGTTTCGCGCTAACGCACTTTATGAAGGGGAGTATTTGCTGGGCACCTCCATCGCCCGTCCCCTGATTGCCAAACGATTGGTTGAGATTGCTCACAAAACAAAAGCAGACGCCATCAGTCACGGCGCAACCGGCAAAGGCAACGATCAGGTTCGTTTTGAATTGGGTGCGTACGCATTGATGCCCAACGTGAAAATCATTGCGCCTTGGCGTGAATGGGATTTGCTGTCGCGCGAAAAACTTATGCGCTATGCAGACCAACATGGCATACCGGTTGATGGCGCGAAACGCAAAGGTCCTCCACCCTATTCAATAGATGCCAACCTGCTTCACATCAGTTACGAAGGCGGCATTCTGGAAGATCCCAACTATGCGCCTGACGACAGCATGTGGCGCCTGACAGTCAGCCCTGAAAAAGCACCTAACAAACCCCAGGTGATTGAACTCACCTACAAACACGGCGATGTAGTGGCGATAGACGGTGTACGCATGAGTCCTGCCAAAGTGCTGACCCACTTGAATACTTTGGGAGGTAAACACGGTATCGGGCGTTTGGACAAAGTTGAAAACCGCTACGTGGGTATGAAAAGCAGAGGCTGCTATGAAACCCCAGGCGGCACCATTTTGCTGTCGGGTCACCGCGCTATCGAATCCATCACTTTGGATCGCGAAGTGCTTGCGCTCAAAGAAGACCTGATGCCGCGTTACGCACGCCTGGTTTACAACGGTTACTGGTTCAGCCCCGAGCGTGAGTTGTTGCAAGGTTTGATCGACGCTTCACAATCGACAGCCAATGGCAAAGTTCGCTTAAAGCTCTACAAGGGTACCATCATGTGCGTAGGCCGTGAGAGTAAAACAGACAGCTTGTTTGACACTCGCATCGCCACGTTTGACGATGATGGCGGCGCCTACAACCAAGCCGATGCCGGGGGCTTTATCAAGCTGAATGCATTACGAATGCGCATTGCAGGCAATCTCAAAAACGAACGCACTGCCAAGGCAGTTGCACGTCAAACCGCCGCAAAGAAAAAGGCCTGAGAAATGACCACAGAGCATATCCAAAACGTAAGCATTGCCACCAAAGCCAATGTCTTTTTCGACGGTAAATGTGTGAGTCATGCCATCGTCATGCCCAATGGCGAGAAAAAATCGGTCGGCGTGGTGTTGCCCTCACACCTCACTTTCAACACCGCCGCACCTGAAATCATGGAATGTGTCGCTGGGGCTTGTGAATACAAATTGGCCGGCTCAGATGCATGGCAGCACAGCGGCCCGGGTGACAAATTCAGCATCAACGCCGATTCATCTTTCGAGATCAAGGTGGCAGAGAGCTACCACTACATCTGTCATTTCGGCTGAACCCATCGTCCCCTTGAAGCCACCCTATTAAATCACAGGGGTGGCTTTACTGTTATAAGGGAATCAAGCAGTCAACACACGCTTTTTTGCTGCTTCAAATTCACGTTTAAATTGCGCGATCAATTCCGCTGTAGATTGAACTTTATCAATCACACCAATACCTTGACCACATCCCCATATGTCTTTCCAAGCTTTGGTCTTGTCACCCGCAAAATTCATTTTGCTCGGGTCACTCTCAGGCAGGTTGTCTGGATCCATGCCAGCCTTGCGAATGGATGGCGCCAGATAATTGCCATGCACGCCAGTGAATAAATTGCTGTAGACGATGTCGTCAGAGTTGCTAGTGACAATGCATTGTTTGTATTCATCACTGGCACGGGCCTCCTCTGTCGCGATGAAGGCTGAACCAATATAAGCAAAGTCAGCACCCATGGCCAACGATGCCAAAATAGCGCCGCCATTTGCAATGGAACCGCTCAGTGCCAATGGGCCGTCAAACCATTGGCGAATTTCTTGGATCAAGGCAAACGGATTTTTTACTCCCGCGTGTCCGCCCGCACCAGTGGCCACTGCGATCAATCCATCTGCACCTTTTTCGATGGCTTTATGCGCAAACTTATTGTTAATAATGTCATGCATTACCAAACCGCCGTAACTGTGAGCCGCTTGGTTGATTTCCTCGCGGGCACCCAGTGAAGTGATGATCAGCGGCACTTTGTATTTGACACACAGCGCCATGTCTTCTTCCAAACGTTCGTTGCTTTTGTGAACAATTTGGTTGATGGCAAATGGTGCCGCAGGCTGCTCGGGATGCGCTTTGTCATGGGCTGCCAGCGCCTCGGTAATTTCTGCCAACCATTCATCCAGTTGGGAAATAGGGCGAGCATTAAGCGATGGCATAGAGCCAACTACGCCATGGATACATTGGGCGATAACGGATTTGGGGTTGCTGATGATGAACAGTGGAGATGCAATGACCGGTAAAGTCATTGTTGAGAAAATAGCAGGTAATTGAGACATGTCGGGGCCTTTTCAATGCAAGAGGAAAATTTTGTTTGAGTAAAAAGACCCAGGGTTAAAAAGCTTCCAAGGCCATCGCGGTCACGCTGTGTGCGCCTTCGACAATGCCGTCGCGCACAGATGAAGATTTGCTCAAAATGTGGTCTGCATAAAACCGAGCAGTCACCATTTTGGCTTTCATAAAGTCGGTATCGGTTTCTCCCGCCGCAAGCGCTTGGTGGGCGGCCACATAACTGCGTGCCAACTGCCAGCCTGCCACCACATTGCCTGCCAGCATCAGATAAGGCACGCTGCCTGCGTAGGCCGCATTAGGGTCAGTGGCTGCAGCATCCACAATGAAATTCACCACATCCAGGAATGCCCCGCGAGCTGCGGTCAAACGATGTGCCATCGCATTGGCATCGGCAGAACCTATTTGAAGCAATGCCGCTTCGGTCTTTTCCATTTGAGCCGCCAGTGCCTTAGGGGTCTGCCCGCCATCACGGGAGGTTTTACGTCCCACCAAATCATTGGCTTGGATGGCAGTGGTGCCCTCGTAGATAGTCAGAATTTTTGCGTCTCGGTAATACTGTGCGGCACCTGTTTCTTCGATAAATCCCATGCCGCCGTGAACTTGCACACCGAGCGACGTGACTTCTAAACTCATCTCGGTGCTGAAACCTTTGACCAAGGGAACCAAGTATTCGTAGACAGCCTCGTTTTGTTTGCGCGTATCTGCATCTGCGTGATGATGCGCCGCGTCATAAGCCGCAGCGGCCACACTGGCCATGGCGCGGCAACCTTCCGCGTAAGCACGCATGGTCATCAGCATGCGGCGCACATCGGGATGGTGAATGATGGGTGCAGACGCTTTGATCGAACCATCAACCGGACGGCTTTGCACACGTTCACGCGCATATTGAACCGCTTTTTGGTAGGCGCGATCGGCTATTGCTATGCCTTGTACGCCGACCGCATAACGCGCAGCATTCATCATGATGAACATGTATTCCAATCCACGGTTTTCCTGGCCCACCAGAAAACCCACAGCACCGCCGTGGTCGCCGTATTGCAGCACTGCTGTCGGGCTGGCCTTGATGCCGAGTTTGTGTTCAATACTCACACAATGCACATCGTTTCGTGCGCCCAAAGAGCCATCTTTGTTCACCATGAACTTGGGCACCACAAATAAGCTGATGCCTTTGATGCCCTCGGGTGCGCCACTGACGCGCGCCAACACCAAGTGCACGATGTTGTCAGCCATGTCGTGTTCACCATAGGTGATGTAAATCTTGGTGCCAAATACTTTGTAAGTACCATCGGCTTGAGGCTCGGCACGCGAGCGCACCAATGACAAATCGGAACCAGCTTGCGGTTCGGTCAGGTTCATAGTGCCTGTCCATTCGCCGCTGACCAATTTATTCAAGTAAGTAGATTTGAGCTCATCGCTGCCTGCGGTCAACAAGGCCTCAATGGCGCCATCGGTTAACAACGGGCACAGCGCGAAACTCAGGCTGGCCGCGTTCAACATTTCCACGCAAGCCGCACCGATAGTTTTGGGCAAGCCCTGACCGCCACAGTCGAGGGGGTGTTGCAAACCTTGCCAACCGCCTTCGGAATACTGTTTGTAGGCTTGCTTAAAGCCAGGCGCTGTCGTCACGTGACCGTTTGTCAAACTGGAAGGGTGTTTGTCGCTTTCCCAGTTCAGTGGGGCTACCACATCTTGGTTGAAACGCGCGCATTCTTCCAATACTGCTTGGGCGGTTTCCAGACCGGCGTCTTCAAACCCTGGCATCGCAGCTATGTGGTCGATGCCGGCCAGATGCTGCATATTGAAAAGCATGTCTTTCACAGGTGCGATATAGCTCACGGTCAGTCTCCAAAATCTGAAAGAAAAAAGGCACCTAGCAGTGCCTTGGCAGTTAGCGTTTAAAGAGCGGAGACCAATTCGGGCACTGCCACGAATAAATCAGCTTCCAGTCCATAGTCGGCCACGCTGAAGATCGGTGCTTCTGGGTCTTTGTTGATGGCAACAATGACTTTGCTGTCCTTCATCCCAGCCAAATGTTGGATAGCTCCGCTGATGCCACAAGCCACGTACAACTGAGGCGCGACAATCTTGCCGGTTTGTCCCACCTGCCAATCATTGGGCGCATAACCTGCGTCCACCGCCGCGCGACTGGCTCCCATGGCAGCGCCAAGTTTGTCAGCCAAAGGCGTGATGACTTCATTGAATTTTTCGGCGCTGCCGAGTGCGCGACCGCCCGAGACAATGATTTTGGCCGCAGTCAGTTCGGGCCGATCATTTTTCGCGATTTCACTGCCCATGAACTGGCTTTTCGCGTCCGCAGTAGTGGCTTGAATAACTTCTACTGGTGCACTTGAACCCGTGGCTGCAGCGTCAAAACCAGTGGTTCGTACGGTGATAACTTTGGTCGCATCGGTGGCTTGCACAGTGGCCATGGCATTACCCGCATAAATGGGACGCTCGAAGGTGTCGGGACTGTCCACACGCGTGATGTCGCTGACTTGAGCCACGTCAAGTTTGGCGGCCACGCGCGGGGCGATGTTTTTACCGCTGGCAGTCGCGGCAAACAAAATATGGCTGTAGGCTGAGGACAATGCCAAAACTTGTGCAGCCATGTGTTCGGCCAGTCCATGCTCGAAGACATCGGCTTCGGCGTGCAACACTTTGGCAACACCGCTGATGTGTGATGCTACTTGTGCAGCAACAGTCGCGTTTTTGCCAGCCACCAGCAAATGCACTTCGCCACCGCACGCAATGGCGGCGGTGACTGTATTCAAGGTTGCCGGTTTCAGACTCTGGTTGTCGTGTTCTGCAATCACTAAAGAGGCCATATCAAATCACCTTTGCTTCGTTTTTCAGTTTGTCCACCAAAGCGGCTACATCGGCGACTTTGATTCCGGCGCTGCGTTTGGGTGGTTCGCTGACCTTCAAGGTCTTGATCCGTGGCTTGACATCCACACCCAAATCTTCAGGCTTGAAAATATCGATTTGTTTTTTCTTGGCCTTCATGATGTTGGGCAATGTCACATAGCGCGGCTCGTTCAGTCGCAAGTCGGTGGTGACGACCGCAGGCAATGAAAGCCTTAGGGTCTCTAAACCGCCGTCAACTTCACGAGTGACATGCAGGTGACCATCGACCAGCTCCACTTTAGAAGCAAACGTGGCTTGTGGCCAGTCAGTCAATGCAGCCAACATTTGACCGGTTTGGTTGCAGTCGTCGTCAATCGCTTGCTTGCCCAAGATAACCATGCCAGGCTGCTCTTTGTCTGCCAATGCTTTGAGCAGTTTGGCCACAGCCAATGGCTGGAGTTCTTCATTGGTTTCCACCAAAATTCCACGGTCTGCGCCAATGGCCATGGCGGTGCGCAAGGTTTCTTGGCATTGGGTCACACCGCAAGAAACAACAACGACTTCGGTCAGTACGCCCTTTTCTTTTAAACGAACCGCCTCTTCCACAGCGATTTCATCAAACGGGTTCATGCTCATTTTGACGTTGGCTATGTCAACGCCAGTATGGTCAGACTTGACCCGAACTTTGACGTTGTAATCCACCACGCGCTTGACGGCGACCAATGCCTTCATGGGTTTGCTCCAAGAAATAAAGATAAGAGAGTCATGCTTACGAGGATGTGTAAGTTGACGTGCACGTCATTCTAGACGAATCACAAGCTATTTGTGAACGGTCGTGCTTTTTTAACCTTAAGCCCAACTGAATTAGTCACTTATTTCAATAGAAACAACAGTTTGGGTGTTAACTATGAATCTGGTGTAGGCGAAACAGGCAGTGCGATAGGTCTGGGGGCAGGCAATTGGATGCTGTTATTTTGAAGTGCTGTCCAGGCGGCAGCATTCACTTTGGAGAGGATGGACAGGCGTGATTGGAGTCTGTCGGTCACCCAGAACTGCAGCGTAAATTCCAATCCATCTGCGCTGAAACGCTTGAAAAATACCTGCGCAGCAGGTTCGGCGTTCACTTCGTCCACTGTGCGCAAGGCTTCACATAAGATGTGCTGAACCTGCGAGACTTGACTATCGGTGGCAACGGTGAGCGTGGTTTGCCAGGCAACGGCAGCATCGGACAAGGAAAAATTGTCCACCCTTTGAGTGATCAGCAGTTCATTGGGAATAATGGATTCACGGCCATTTTGGTCGCGTATCAGTGTGTATCGGGTTTTGATGTCGATGACCTGACCTTCAACGTCATCGACGCGGATATGGTCTCCTATGCGAACCGAGCGTTCGACCAGCACGACAAAACCACTGACGTAATTGGCAGCGAGTTTTTGCAATCCCAGCCCCAAGCCCACACCCAACGCACCGCCCAGTACTGACAACGCGGTTAAATCCACACCGACAGCAGACAAAGCCAACAACAAGCCGACGAGCAACAACACAGCCCGCAATACATTCGCAGCCACTTTTCGCATGGACAGATCGTTCACTGTCTGGCTAAGCACACGCTGCTCAATGGCGGCAGATAACCAAAGACTGAGTACCAACACCAGACCTGATGAGAAGATTCCTTCGAACAAGGTTCGTAAATCCAACCGC